>OGXQ01000741.1_pt1 | contig 25976 bp, 28 predicted proteins | sample 1576291 | NCBI WGS metagenome assembly OGXQ01 (sample SAMEA3541575, study PRJEB24748) | human gut metagenome | biome: human gut; feature: human-associated habitat; material: faeces | place: China | collected 2012 | reverse complement strand
GGGGTGAAGCCCCGATTTTTCTAATGTTGCAATCCCAATAAGTTCCGCCAGAACTTGTAAAAAGCCTCGTAAAGAGGCTTTTTACAATCCTTTTAATTGTCTTACAAACGAATTATCGTCAATCTTTGCATATATCATCGTAGTCTTTATTTGTCTATGACCGATTACTTGCTGTATTGTAGTTATAGGAACATTTCTATTAATCAATCTGCTTGCGCAAGTATGTCTTGCAACGTGAGCGGTTACATGCTTGTTAAGTCCACTTCCTTTAAGAGCGGAAGATAACCTTGAATTGAATCTGCAATTGCTCCCCACATAAAAAAACTCTGAAAGCCGATTCTGATACTGACTATATATTTGCTCACCTCTTCCATCAAACAGAGCAAAAAGAGGTATTCTGACATGTGTATTTGTTTTTACGGAATTATATTCAAGCCAAATCCGATCATTTTCCAACTTGAAGTTCTTTTCGTTGAGAGAAGCAAAATCACTTATCCTAGTTCCAGAATAGCTCATGAATAAGAATTGATTGATAGTTAGCTTTTTACTTTCTGATAACGTCCCAGATGCTACATAATTCTCAATCTTACGTCACTTAACGACTTCAGTTTATAAGTATTGTTCAGGTCTTTTGGATCATGGTAAAAAGCGAATGCATCCGATGGAACCTTATTCCCATACAATTTACGTGCGATATTATAATATGTCTTAACAACATGCATTTCCTTGCATACGGTTGAATATTTAAGTCCGGAATTAATTAAAAATCCCATGAATCCGCGGAAGAAATCCTCTGTCAATGATATGACAGGACAAGAACCTTTGAATTTTTTTATAGTCTTCAAAACATTTGCATGTATTTCTATAGTCCGAGGTTTTAACCCTCTTTCATTCATGGATTTTTCCCACATTGCATACCAGTCTGCAGAAGCTCCACGTTTTGAATATATGTCATGCAATTTAGACAATGTAATTTCTCCAGAATAAGTTAGTTCAATCTCTTCCAGGTTATACACAAGTTTTCTGATTAGCAGGTTAAGATTAGCGGCATTTGGACTTTTAGAAATAAGTCCGGATTCTTCACTCCATTCGTCATTAAACACTCTGACATTAGTATCTAGTTCTATTACAGAACCATACTGTGAACATTTCACAAAAATAGCTAGCATTCCTCCGTGTACACGATGTGTTACAAGCTCATACTTAATTTTATTCATAATGATTATTATTAGATGCACTATAAATATATTAAAAATTAAGCATAAACAAAATGTCAATCATAATAAAAAGCTATATTTGCAGCTATAATTCTTAATGAATTATTAGATGCATAAAGGGGGATATTTCCAAGAGAGGTATATTCCCCTTTTTATTGTTTTAAAGTGCAAATAAGCATTCAATTATCAAAAAAACATACCCGTTTTATTCGGAAATAAATATTTTTTGTAATTTAGCGGCGTGATAGGGAAAACAGGGATTCCCTTCTTCGATGAGAGTTTTATCAACACAGAAAGGAGACAAGCGATTGTCTCCTTTTTTGTTTTTGTCCGCCGAGAAACCGTCGTTTTTTTTGTCCTTCATTCTCCAATGTGCTCTTCGTAACTTTGCATTGCAACAAAAACCAAATGTTTAACTAAAAACGACGACAAAATGAAAAAGATGATTTTATTGTTTGCAATGCTGATCTCTGCAGTGACCGTTTTCGCACAGGAAGCTGTAACCTCTGAACCTTCTACTGCCGGATTTGTAATCGACCTGGGCACGTTTACCGGAATCGTAGCACTTATTTCGGCCATCGTGACACAGATCCTGAAAGTCATTCCTGCCATTTCAGAAAGCAAGTTCGCAAAAATCGGTGTGAGCGTGGCGGTAGGTATGGTGGTGTGCGTGCTGGCATGGGCGCTTCAGCTTACTCCTCTGCTCGAAGGATACCAATGGTGGGGAACGCTTATTTACGGACTGGCTGCCGGCCTTAGCGGATGCGGTTTCTACGATGTGGTAAAAGCTATTGCCGCTCTTTTTAAGGATAATACGGAAGAGATGGAATAACGGGAAATCGGAAGGAGGCACGGAATGGACGCAGAAATGGTGACGGCCATAAGCGCAGCTGTAGTTTCCGTGGGTACCTTTATTCTTACTCAGTACAATAAAATGACGCAGAAGTATCGTGACAAGATGAACGATATGAAGTTGGAACGGTACAAGCAGGAAACCGAACGTCTTAGCTTCAAGCGAAGCGAGAATACGGCAAAGGTATTCGGCGAACTGTGGAAGGTGCTCTACGAGACAAAGGCCGACAGGGTGTACATCGTACAGCCGCACCCGCTGGGTAACGCAGCCTTCCTTTCCATCTATTTCGAAGTGAAACGCAAGGGGGTGTCGGGCATGAAGGATAATGTGCAGCGGCTCCCCATGAGCGAAATGGCAGTATTCAGCAGAGGACTGGCCGAAAACCTTTTTCTCTGCTATACGGATATAGACTCTCAAGTGAAGGACAAGATGGCCAAATCCCTGTTTATAACCAATGGCTGTCGCGCCGTAGCCATAAAGAGGCTGAACAGCGCTTCCGACTGGGTAGGAAACATCTTCTGCGAGTTTACCGACGAAATGGAGGTAAGTGAGGAACAAACCCACAAGGTGCTGCACGATGCAGCGGTGAACATACAGTTCATTCTTCCGGAATACCGGGAGAATCCCTATAAATAGAGTTACAAACCAAAAACACAACACAAACAATGGACGAAATCAGTTTTAAGAAGGGAGCTGAAGGCTATGTGGCCGAATATACTTCCGAAGGACGTACAATGGTGCAGATTCAGGGTGTGAAAAGCGGAAGGCTTTCAATCTCCCAGTTTATTGACTCCATGGAACCCGTCGCAATGGATACGGCGAATTTCACAAATTCAGTAATTGAAATCAATGTACCTGCCGGCATGAAGGTACGGCTTCTGAGCGATGTGGAGGTGAAAAAAGTCAAGGCATTGGTCATCAAGGATACCGCAGCAGCCGGTGGTGGCGGAGGAGGTGAAAGCTATGTGCTCCCGAAAGCCAGCGACTCTGCTTTGGGAGGAATCCAGACCGGATTTTCAGAAAGCGGAAAGAACTATGCTGTAAGAGTAGACGGAGCAGGTAAAGCGTATGTCACGGTAAACTGGACAGACACCACATATACCAATGCTACAACAGCAAAGCCCGGAATTGTAAAACAGGGTGCCCATGTAACAGATGCTACAGGTTCGGAAGATGCACATACCGTACTGAACAAGCTGATTGACGAGCTTGAAAAGGCCGGGGTTCTGGCTTCTGCATAACCACAGTCACAACACACAAACTAAACTAGACACGACATGAGAATCTGGGTTGATAACGGTCATGGTGCAGACACCAAAGGGAAGCAGTCGCCCGACGGACGGTTGCGTGAATATGCCTATGCACGCGACATTGCACGCCGCGTGGTGGATGCGCTAAAGAAGAAAGGGCTCGACGCGCAGCTGCTCGTTCCGGAAGAGGAAGACATTTCGCTTCAGGAACGGTGCGCACGCGCCAACCGGGTGAAAGACAGCATTCTGGTATCCGTCCATTGTAACGCTGCCGGAAGCGGCACGCAGTGGATGGCCGCACGCGGATGGGAGGCATGGACCAGCGTAGGTCAGACCAAGGCCGACAAACTGGCCGAATGTCTGTATCAGAGTGCTGAGCAGGTGCTGAAAGGCATGAAGATTCGCAAGGACACCACCGACGGCGACAGCGACAAGGAAAGCGGTTTCTATATTCTGAAGCACACCGTATGCCCGGCCGTGCTGACGGAAAACCTTTTCCAGGACAATCGCGAAGATGTGGACTTCCTTCTGTCGGATGAAGGCCGCCAGAAGATTGTCACGCTGCATGTGCAGGGAATCTGTAAATACCTGGGCGTATGAAACAGCTCCCGTGGATACTGGTAGGCTTGCTGTCGGCCGCGCTCCTCTTTTCGCTTTTCTTCCGTGGATGCGCGTCGCCGCAGTCTGGTCAGGGTGATACCGTATGGCTTCCCGTCAGGGTAGATACGATACGCGACACGGCAATTGCTCCTCCCGTGTCAGAGCGTTCCGCAGGAACAGACACCGCACGCCTTCCGGTATATCGTCCGCAGAAACCGTCCGGGCCAGCTTCCATTCCGGACAGCATAGCGGACACGGTTACGGTTGTTTCTGATTCGCTTTCTACAGGAACAGACAGCGTGGACGTTATTATACCTCTCACAGAGAAGGAATACCGCACGGACGACTACCGGATAGTCATTTCAGGGTACCGCCCGCAACTGGTGTCGGCAGAGTTTTACCGACGCACACAGACGGGGGTGGTAAATGCACCGGCACCTAAAAAAAAGAGGTGGGGGATAGGACTGAGCGCCGGATACGGGATAGGAATTTCCGGAAAGATGGAGCCTGTTCTGGCATTCACCATTACTTACAACCTGCTGCAATGGTAGCGGCAGGTTGTTTCTTTAAACACAAGAGAAAAACACAGGGCAGACGTGCCCGATAAACAAAGAAACGATGAGCAAGAGTGAGATTTTTAACACCATCCTCCGCATGGTATCGGAGGAAACGGAGATACCGTCCGCACAGATTCTTTCCGGAAGGAAGGACACAGAGACGGTAGATGCACGCTATCTGTTGGTGCATTTCCTTTTTCAGAGCGGATTGAATCCGTCGTATATTGCTGCACGAATCGGAAAGACGGAGCGTGCCGTCAACCAGATTCATACCAATTTCGACCAGCGTCTCAGCACACAGAAAATATTCAGAATAAGTTGCGAAAGAATCAGGAAGAGGTTAGGAAATAACTCATTCCCAGAGTAATGCTTCGTCCGTACCTTTGTCATGTCGGGAAATAGTTCACGGCACAACACAAACAAAAAACAGTATGACAATCAAAGGTATGGATGGCCAGAGTTACAACGTAACCGGCCAGGGACAAGGTAATTTCAACACTGTGGGTGCAGCAGCAGGCATCGCATCATTTTTGGGTATCAACGGTGGTAACATCCTGGGTCGCAATGGCTGGGGATGGAACGCAGAAGGCGTATGCTCAGACAACATGCCCGTAAGCCGTTATGAGTTGAACATGGTTGAACAACTGAACGCAAAGGATTCAGAAATCGCTTTGCTGAAGGCAGACAAGTACACTGACCAGAAGATCGTGGAAGCCTATAAGGACTTGCAGGGTCAGATCAAGGAACTTTCAGTGGAAGTTCGCTCCAACAAGGACGCTCAGACCGCTGTCAACATGAAGCAGGCCGTTTACAACGGTACCAACACCGCTGCTCTGCAGTGCATGCAGAACAGCATCGCCGCTTTGCAGGCTATCACTAAGACATACATTCCGTCAAGCAACGTATGTCAGGATGGATGCTGCGGATGTCCGTCTGCCCAGTAACCCCAAACTGGCCCCGGGGGAGGACCGTCCGGTCTTCCCCTTCCTTTTGATTTTCAAGCACTGTAGAAAAAACTCAAACACGCAGCACAATGACAAACGCACAGATTCTGACCGCTGTCATCCTGAAATGGGGTGAGCCGGTCATTCCGGTTATGATGGGCAATACGCTCAACGGTATTTCTGCCGGTATGCTTCCGGTGGAGAAGTTATTCAAGTCAATCGGACTCGCAGGCCCCGGATGGCAGATTTCCAATGAAATCAATTCGCTGGCATCTTTAGGAGGGACAAAAATGATCCGTCCGTTCCTTGAACGATTTGTGTCCCGCATTCCGGACGACATGATCCCGGAACTGGCTCACGGATATGTTGACTCTGCCATCCAGCAGGGAAAGCTTTCCATAATCGACGGATTCTTCACTTTCGACCGCGATGACCTGGTGGAACTGAAGAAATACCTGGACTGCAACCTTCCGTATCAGAAACCCGAGGAATATGTGGTGAAGGTTCCGCAGGCACAGCCGTCGCACCCACAACCGCAGCCTGCACCAAAGAATGAAACACGAGAAAAAGAAGAGAAATAAGTGCCGAATACAGGCGGCCTGGTGTCCTGTAAAAGATATATAACACAAACACAACACAACTATGATTCAGTCAATTACTTTGTCTGGAGTTCCGACAGATACCGCTCAGCCACTGACGGTAAACATCACTAAGAAACTGCGTCAGGCTTATTGCGTGAACAACGGAGTTCAACCTACTGCTACCGTCGTATTCAGTGTAGCAAGCGTCACAAACAACAACACGCAGAACATTGCGCTTATCAACGCAGCTGTAACTCTGACCTACACTCCGAAAAACGGATGTGCAGCAAAGACTATTCAGTGGACCGAACAGTTTACAGTAACCTTCATCGGTGCGGCAAATACAGCCCCTACCAGTGTGGTAGCTACAGCTTTAGTTCCGCAGGTATTCTCTTACAATGAGAACGGTTGCGGTTGCTCTGCTTGCGGCGCACTGATTGCAGTCCCGGTCACGATTACTGCTACCTTTCCCGCTTAACGAAGTTCAGGCAGCCGCGTTTAGCGCTTTCAGTCTGGCATCTGCCGATGAACCCGTAAAAAAGCGAAGGAAAAGGAAAAATGTTTGAGTGGCTTCCCGTCCGCGAGGGCGGGAAGTTTTGAAGAAACTAATTTAAAAATATCGAGATATGGATAGAGAACAAATGATCTCCCGTTACGAGGAGCTGTATGATAAGATGAAGGACAGCAAGGACGTGAAGAATATGAAAATATTCGGCGAAGCTGCTACCTATTATTTCAAGGAAATGGCAAAGATGCACCCGGAAATGGCTATGAGCTGGTTGAGCCACCTCGAAGCAATGTGCTGGGATAATTTTTTGTCGGAAACAGAGGCCGTGAATATCGGTAAGACCATGGTCAACGAAGATGGGTTGAAAGGATTCCACTGGGGGCATGACACTTTCGTGGCTGCCGTGAAACAACTTGGAGGAGTTCCTGAAGAAAAACCTTCGTACAACTCGTATGCACTTTGTGTCACAGCCAACATGATTTACAGCGACATGGCATACAGCATCGCTGAAGACATGGGATACAAGACACCTGCCGAAGTGCCGAACGAAAAGATGGCCCTTTCATGCTACAAGAAAGCTGTGTCCTACCTGAAAGACAAGGACAAGAACTTTCAGGTGCGCCGTTACTTCAAGAAGCGCATGTACGGAGAGCCGGCAGCCATGTAACAGCCGCATAGAAGAAAAGCTGGACCTTCTTATCCGGATGGTATCTCAACTTGACGGGATAAGAGGATTTGGCTCTAATGTGCTGGCAAATGTGGTGGGCGATATAATTATGAGAAAAAGATGATGTAGTTTGTCTTTCCACCCTATATGAATGAAAATGCAGCCTGGGTTTTGTCGTTTCTTCCCCGGCTGCATTGTTTTTTAATTATCAGTATGTACCGTTAACTGTAAATTCAAAATTGTAGTCATTTTTCTTTCCTTCAATCTCTATCGGGAAAAGTATTTGTACTTTTTTACCTATCCAAATTTTATTGTCAATATCATTCTGCATTTCTTTCTTACTCTTGTAGAAACATGGAATGATTGATTTTTGTTTCCATTCAGAAGGAACATAAACGCCAAACCCCTGACTGAAATATACATTAGACGTAGGGACTATAATATCGTTTAGCTTTCCGTTTTTGGGTATGCTTATGCTTCCCTGACTTTTATCTTTGTCTATGTATTTTACTCCTTTGTGCATAATCCGGCTTATATTACCTGTATAGTCCATAAAGGTTACATCATCCCAATTTATTTTCAGTGTTTTTTCTGAAACATTTTTCAGCTCAAATTCAAACTGAGTGGTAGAGTACCACCACACAATGTCAATGTATTTATCTGTGTATCTGTATTTGTTTACAATCTGAGCCTTTTTATTTTTTGAAGGGACTTCATCAGAAATCTTTACTATTTCCGAATTACCAAATGGATCTTTTGAGTCTGAAGGGCTTTCAACAGAAGAAAGACCTAAATCGTAAACAGCCATATATGTACTTCCGCAAGAAGTAAACAAGCACATAATTAAAATTAAAGTCAATGTAAAAAATAAGTTTTTTTTCATAATAATAAGTAGTTTGTTTATTGCAAAAATATTGATTTGGTTGTGTTTGCGTTTCACAATTTCTGATTAAATCAAAAAAGTGCTGAAAATCGGTGTAAAATATAAAATATGAGACAATTTTAATTGGATTCCCTTTTAAAAAAGTAGTCTTACCCGATATATATACAGCTGTTTTTTTGTCCTTCTTATTTTTGTGTATGTTACTTATTTTTGCTAAAAACAAATATCATGGAACAGAGAGAATTATTATTTAATGAGGAAGGCAAATCATTTGTATCAGAAACAAAAGTAAACTCAGACTATAATCTTCATATCGAAATGGAGAGTGGAGGAACATTGGAGATTTATCAAAGGGGAAGTGATGAAGGAAAGTATAGGCGTTCATATATTGAACTAAAGTGGGGGGATGTAATAGATGCAGATTTTTGTCATGCAGTCTATCCTAAGTATATTAAAATTGTCGTATCGAGTAAAGTCACAAAAGCAACCATAAGGGAGGCAGGATCATGAAACCTATTAAGCTAAATACGTTTAAGCTTTTGACGTATAGATTCTGTGAGATTAAGAAGAAAAAGCATATATCTCCTCCTGAAGAAAAATACCTCGTACTCGACAAAGGAAAGCTCGATGTAAACAAATTAAAATAATATGCCATGGCAGATATTCAGAAATTAAATAAAACATTCACCAGAGAGCAGGTGTTGCAGTCTGATGAAATGAACGCTATAACGAAGAAGATAGACGAACTCGTTGATGGAGTAAACTCTTCTTTGAAACAAGTACCTGAAGGCTACATAACAGAAGAAGAACTTGCGCAGAAAGGGTACGCTACCTCACAGGATTTAAGCAATGCTATAGGAAATATAAACACAGTACTTGATGAAGTAAACGGGGAGGTGATATAATGGGAACGACAGCAGACAAACTAAACAAGTTAAAAGAAAGCAAAGCCGCCATAAAGGCAGCCATTGAAGCAAAGGGTGTAGAAAATGTAGGAGAAATCCTTTCCGAATACCCGGCTAAAATAGCAGCCATTCCGACAGGGGATGAATACGCCTTTGAATCGCAAATGCTGGTACTGCCGGTACGTTCGACCACTATCATCACGAGCGAAGGCAAGACGGCCGCAATAGCAACAAACGATCATATCAAGATTGTAGATGCAGACCTGAAACATTACACAGTAAAAGAATGGAACGACCGAAGTGTGGCAAATGGCTTTGATAATGAACTCATTGCTCCTCCTGTAGGTTTTTCTCTGGAGTGTAACGGTATTAAGACCATTCTTTATTGGCCATGGCAGGGAGAATATTACGCTACGTCCGGTACCACAAGCAAATCGTCAAACGCGATGCAACACTCCGTGTTTGAATACGACCAGATGACTGGAGCGCGCGAAGGTACAGATTATCATGGAACTGTGGATGAAAGCCTTGGTACTCACGTCGCAGGAAGTCATTTTGCAGCAGACTGGAGCGTAACAGTAACGGAAGACGACAAGCTTGAACTTTATAGTGGCAACACCAAACAACGCTGGATAATGGAAAAAAATTGCGGCAATGTAAATGCTATGATAGCGGATAATTACGCCGAACGTCTTGAATCCATGTATGTACAGAACGAATGGCTTCGTCACAGGTTTGCCATCTGTAGCGGCATAACATCTTCTGAAGCAGAAGGCACAATAACCGATGTGGAAATCTTAAATTCATCAGGCGTACAGGCTCAGGTAGGTGAAGATATGTTTTTCTTCGTAAACGGACAGAACACAGGTTTGAAAGCAATGTACAATACAAATAATAAGTATTCAGTAAACAACGCATACTATTTCAAACCTGAATACGCTGAATGGCTATACGAACAGCAGAAAACTAACGGTGTAAACATGAACGACACCGGAGTAAACTCTGCCGAACGACCTCTTCTTTCTCCGGGTGGAAAAGGAGCGGAAGCCATAACTGTAGACGGGTATTGGTATATCATTACCCCATACATAAGCAGACCGGGAAATTCTGGTACAAATTACGACTGGAATATGGCAGATTCTCATGCTGTATATTACATCAAAACACTTGAAGGGAAGTATATGGCAGGAGAGAAAGAATTATATTCATACTGGACGAACAAAAGCATAATTTCAGGATTGATAAACTATCTTAACAGTTATGAAAAATGGGGTATACCTGGCGTCCTGGGCGGCTACGTCTGGAGCTGTGTCCGCAGCAATGGCAGCAACGCCTGGGATGTGAGCATGGGCAATGGCTACTTGAACCTCAACTTCACGAACTCCACCTTTAGTGTGGTGCCGGCCTCCGCTTTTTGATTTATCTCAGCCGTGCGGAGCACGGCTCATCAACTTTTGCATTAAAATATATTAACATTTAATACGCGACAATAGAAATGAATAGATCCGGGAGGAAACATTTGGACGCACCAATTATTCAGGACGTTATACGCCTGAATAATTGTCTCATAGAAATCAACAGCAAAGCTTATAAAGTCATAAGCAGAACATATATAGATCCTATGCTGAAGCAAGGCGCATTGCTTTTTAGTTACGCTATGCACCAGGTTCGTGGAATGGACTATTATAAAAGAGCTACAGAACTGACATACGAATTGCAGTTCGGGATATACCTGATAGTGGCTCTTGGAGGATGCAGCAAAGAGAAAGCGTCTGTAATAGACGTTTTGTGCGATAATATTTTATCTTCGCTTGCGAGGATAAAGAATGTCAGATCCGAAAAGTCTTGAACTATGTCGGCAGAACTGTTTAATGATAAAGGTCCCTGTGCTTGCGGTGAGCAAGCTATTTCGATTAACAGGGTAGAAGTCCTGGGCGGCAACGTCTGGAGCTGTGTCCGCAACAATGGCAACAACGCCTGGTATGTGAACATGGGCAATGGCAACTTGAACAACAACAACACGAACAACACCTATAGTGTGGTGCCGGCCTCCGATTTATCAGAAAAAGTGCCCGCCTGGATAGCTGCCGAAAGCGACTGTTACAAAAACAAGCACGCATCGCTCGAAGCAGCATCGTTTCATTTCAATCTGTCGCGTATTTATGAATTGATAAACAGAATAGACAACGGCTACCAGCCACAGACAAGCATCTGCTTTGTTCTCGACTACCCCGTGTATAGAGAAGTGTTTGCAGCCAACTACACCGACCGTATCGTGCACCACTACGTTGCTCCGATGCTTGGCGAGATATGCGAGAAAGTCCACGAAGCCAATGGCGACGTAAGCCACGGCAACCGTATCGGACACTCCGCATCTACAGCCATCGAGCAGATACAGCGGAATATCCGTAATGTAACGGATGGATACACAAAGAAAGCCTTCGTAGCCACAATGGATATATCAGGCTTCTTCATGTCGATAGACAAGGAAACCGCATACCGCATCTTGCGGAAATACGCCGATATGTACTACGACAAACCCGATAAAGAAGAAAAACTCTCCCTGCTTCACACCCTGATACAACACAATCCGGCCACAGACTGCGAGCGACGTTCCGATATAAAAATGTGGGATAAAGTCCCGCCCAACAAAAGCCTTTTCGGACTTCCACCCGACAAAGGACTCCCGATAGGAAACTTCTATTCCCAACTCCTCGCAAACCTCGTCATGGCAGAAGCCGATGCGGAAATGATAAAAACCGGAGTGAGATACACACGGTTTGTAGATGATATATGCGTGGTGGCAGAAACAGCAGCCGAAATAATCCATGCCCGGAAAGTATTCATCAAAGTAGCCGAGCGGTTGAAACTCAAAGTCCATCCCGATAAATTCTACATACAGCCGGCCTCACACGGAGTAAAGTTCTGCGGAAAGGTAGTAAAGCTGAACCGTATCTACATATCCAACCGCACAGTACATTCCCTCCATACAGCGATAGAAGAATACAGCCGGATGCCGTCGTACGATAACGCCGTACACTCCATGCAAAGCATAAACAGCTATTTCGGGCTGATGAAAGGAACAGCGTCCTTCAATATCAAAAAGCGTATAGCAAAGAAAGCTCTGGAAAAATTCTCCGAATGGCTGTATTTCCGCAACAAGAACGGCCGGTTCGTCTGTGTGCTGAAAAGCAAGTACAAACCTAACAAGACATCATATCTAAACCTGAACGATTATGTTTCCATATTCAGACCGCCGACAAGGTACTATCCGAAAAGGAGGTTCCCCCTACAACTCCGCGAGCCTGCATATATGCGAGCATAACGGACAACTGATAGCAACATTTAAAAACATTAATAACATGAAGTACGCAAAAATCGAAAACGACCAGCTACTCGTCAAAGAAGTAGAGAAAGGACAGGAAGTAGGCGGCAAGCTTACTGAAGAAGAAATCATCGCACAAGGCTACAAGCCATACTGCGAGATGGAGAAACCCGAAGGAGCAGACTTCTTCATCAACCGCGAATACGAAACCTGCATAGTGCAGGAATGGGGAACGATAACCGAAGAACCCGGCATAAGTCGCGAAGCACTGCTGTTCTTTATCGAGAATACAGACAGCAACTCCGTTATCACACTCACGCTTCCGGCAAAAGACTACGCCTCAATCATCGAAGACGAAGAAATCCAGTCAGCACTGAAAAACAAACCATCAATCTCAATCGTGACATTATGATAAAATTTACAGAAAAAGAGATTTACAGTACAGAAGGCTTGTACATAAATCGTATCGGAACAAACATCTATTTCAAGCGTGCCAACCGTCTTCCTTCCGACATGGAGGAAATGTTCAAAGAAGTAAGCGATCTGCCCACCGACAAACTGGGAGCCGCAAAAGCCGCGAAGATATTCGAGATAGACGGCTACGACACTAGCGACGCGGTAAACAGCTTCACTCTCGACGGCGAATCCGTTTGGCTCGACAAGAACACCCGCGTAGGACTGATGAACTCCACCCAGATACAGAAGGCAGCCTCCATGCTCACCACTACACTCTGGTTCGGAGGTAAAAGCTACACCCTCGAGTGCGACACAGCTATACAGATGCTCTCCGCTATTGAACTGTACGCCCTGCAGTGTTACAACGTAACGGCACAACACAAGGCGAATGTGGAAGCCCTGCAAAGCGTGGAAGAAGTGGAAGCCTACGACCACACAACCGGATATCCTGAAAAACTTAATCTGAACACAAAATGATACTCATAATCTTATCAATGGCCGTCATCCTCACATACGTGGGGGTGATGGTTTACAAAACAAAGGAGATACCTTACTCCATTAGCGACACATACTATTCGCTGGAACATAAGCTGTGGTTCGGCTTCACCATGGCCGCAACCGCCATCCTCCTCATGCCCGCCCTCCTCTCTGCTACCCCCGAAAGTTATCAGTTCACCGCATTTTTGATGTGCGGAGCGTTGCTGTTCGTGGGTGCGGCACCCAATTTCAAAGCCGGAATGGACAGACCAGTACATATTGCGGCTACCGTCATAGCGGCACTGAACAGTCAGATATGGGTAGCACTTACCTGCCCGTGGATGCTGCTTGTATGGATAGCGTGGATATTATATGTCGGCGTTCGCCTGAAACAAGTATGGAATGGCGATTTATGGTATAGCTTCGTGTTGTGCAAACCGCTGTTCTGGGCGGAGGTGATAGCGTTCGGGATGGTGTATGCGGAAGTGATGGTTAATGGATTATTGTAATATACGTACATTCTTCCCTTTCGCCATTTGCCACCCCCTCCACAATAGCCTGTAGGGCCTGTCAAAACAAATGCAGCAAACCACTTGAGAGGTTTGCTGCATATCGCTCGAGAGGTTTGCCGCAAACCACTTTAGAGGTTGCTGGCGAATAGTTTTAAAACGGTGTCCGTTGAACTAACGGAAACCGTTTTTTTTGTCCTTCATTCCCATATTTCGGGTGCCTAACTTTGAGGAAAACAAACACAAAGACATGGCAAATAGTTTAGGTACCAGACTAGCTAGAATCGACGTGCTTATCGGAGGGGCGGAACAGGCGCAGAAGCAGGTTGACAAGATGCGTGATGAATGGAAAAAGTTGCGTAAAGAAGTGGAAAATGCGCAAGAACAGATGAATGCGACTACTAATACCACGCTATACGATGACAACAAGAAAATTTATAATGAAAAAGTAAAACAGCTTGAGAGACTGACTAAACTAATCAGGGAAAATCAGAGAAATGTCAACACGGTCAACAAGTACCTAAATGACATATCAGGTCAGACCTTGAGAAATCTAGGAGAGGCTCGTAAGGGGTTAAACCAGATGCTTCTTGGTATAAATCCTAAAAATGCTGAAACGCTACAAACAGTTCGTGAATATATCAAGCAGATTGCCGATGAAATCCAGCGTCGTAAAGGGAACATCGTAGAATTTTCTGACATCATCGAAGATATTGGCAATGTGAGCGACAAATCTCTGGGAAAGGCAAAGGAACGGTTGCAGGACCTTATTAAATCCACAGAACTTAATACACAGGAAATTCAGAAATACCGTGAACAGCTTGCTCAGGTGGAAGCAGAAGAGACACGTCGTGTCTCACAGCGTGCTCAAACCACACTAGGGAAAGTACAGACCGGCACATTCGATGGCACAATAGCCCAGACAAAAGAAGCCATCAAGTTGCTTGAACAATACAAGCAGCAGCTAAAGACAAGCGACACAAAGGGAGTAAAGGAGGTAGAATCGGCTATCAATTCACTTAATGAGAAACTGAAACAATCATCTGCCGAATTTACTTCACTGGAAGATGCGCTTGATAAAGCTGAAACGGTTGGTCAAGGTACGTTCGACGGTACATACGAAGACCTTGAGAAGCTGAAAAAATCGTTAGAAGAGTATAAAAAGAAGCTTGAAGTAAGCGACACAAAAGGCTTGAAAAAAATTGAAGATGCGCTGAGCACGATTGAGAAAAAACAGAAAAATTCTGTGTTAAGTGCAGAAGAACTTAACAAAGTGATTCTTACACTTAAAACAGCTCCACTGGAAGATTTGCAAAAGGCCGCGGCACAGCTTCAGCAAGAACTTTCAGAAGCTGAGCGTGACACACGCGAATACATGGAAGCTTCAATGAATCTGCGTCGGGTAAACGAGCAGATTAATGAAGTGAAGCGAAGCTGGCAGGAACACGATAACCAGATTGTAGCTACCATCAAGCGTTTGACAAGTTATGTGCTGGTATATGCCGGATTCAATGAGGTGGTAGGACGTATCAAGCAGTTGTATCAGGCTAACTTGCAGCTGAGCGACAGTCTGGCCGACATCGAGAAGACCACCGGGCTTTCCACTGAGTCAGTAGCCGAGCTGAGCCGTGAAATTGACAGTATCGACACCCGTACCGCACAGCAGGAACTTCACGATCTGGCATACGAAGCCGGTAAGTTAGGTATTTCTGCCAAAGAAGATGTGTTGGGATTCGTGAAGGCAGGTAATCAGTTGCTCGTAGCATTGGGGGAAGATTTAGGAGGAGCTGAAGCGGTACGTCAGCTGATGAAGGTAAATGCCATTCTGGGAGAGACACAGAAACTCGGAGTGGAAAAAGCCTTGCTCGCCACCGGTTCTGCTATCAACGAAATATCTCAGACCAGCCGTGCTTCTGCCGGTCCGATTGTCGATGTAGTAAACCGTATCGGAGCTATCGGAGAAGCGGCAGGACTTTCCATGTCCGACCTGATTGCGCTGGCCGGTACCCTCGATGCCCTTGGTCAGCACGCCGAAATGGGTGGTACGGCTTTGAACACCTTTATCTCTACACTTACCAGTAACACCACTGAGGTGGCTCAGGCTGTGGGACTGAGCGATGATTACTTGAAAAACCTGATTGAACAGGGTAAAACCATTCAGGCCGTAATCGCTGTATTCGAGAAAATGAATGCCATGGGCGGGCTGGATGTGCTGGCTCCGATCATGAAAGACCTCGGTAGCGATGGCGAGCGTATCAAGCAGGTGCTCGTTACCCTTTCTTCCGGAGTAGACGAACTGAAAGCGCAAGTATTTACTTCTTCCCGTGCGTTTAAGGAAGCTACCAGCGTGACGGATGAATACAACATCAAGAACGAAAACGCCATGGCTATCATGCAGCGTATGGGGAACGCCATCAAGGAATCGTTTATCAACAGCGGATTTGTGGAATGGCTCACGGATGTGCTTCGCTATATTTCGAGCATTCCCAACCGGTTTGAACGCGGAGAAAAGTCTATCCGACTGATGGCAGTAACAGTTCAGGCTTTGGTAGGAGTAATGATAGCCACGTCTTCTGCTGTGCAGAAAGCAAGTGCAAACATTGTGCTGTTTACGAAAATGGTAAAAGCAGGAACAGCATCTGTGAATATATTCAAAATAGCCTGGCAGTGGCTTTCAAAGGCTATGATGTCAAATCCATTAGGATGGGTTGTATTAGGATTTACTGCGCTTACATCTGCCATTACTTATTTCAAGAAATCAGTAGACGAGGCAACAAAGGCACAGTCGGAATTTGAAGCAGCCATACAGAAGGAAACATTTGAACTTTCCAATCTGAAATATGCGATTGACAAGGCAAATGTATCGAACGGAGAGCGTGCGGCACTGATTAAGCAGCTGAATGACAAGTATGGTGCCTACTTGGGATTTATGGTCACTGAAAACAACTATGCTGAGAAGCAGGAATATATATATAGCCTCATTAATGCACGTCTGCGCGAAACGCTTGCGTTGAAGATGCGTGACAAGATGATGGAGAACATTGCTGATAAGTATACTGATCAGATTCAGGAACTTCAGTCCAAAATTATCGCTTCGCTGAACAAAATGCAGAATGTGGGAGAAACCAACGCCGGCGATGCCATGGCCCTCATCATGGACGGGATGAATAAGGTAGTGGAAGAAGGCGGTAATCTGTACGACGCGCTGGATGGCTTTATGGAGAAATATGACAAGAACATAAAGCAGCTCCCATTCAGTTCCGACGCTTTAAAACTGATGAACATCCTGAAAAACATCCGTAAGGAAGCCGGACAGACTCAGACTTTCCTTGAAAGTACGCAGCGTGCTGCCGAGAGCAAGACCGAAGAACTTATGCTGCAAGACCTCCGGAAGTCCAACCAGGGCATTCTTTCTTCGTCCGACCTGCCTGAACTAAATACCTATCTGCAGCAGGCCACTACTTACGTACAGCGTCTTCGTGAAGATGTGGACGAATTGAACGCGAAGCGTGAGAAAGGAGAGAAGCTCACCAAGGCAGAAACAGCCGAACTTGCTGAAAAGAACCGTCAGCTTGGTGTGTATCAGAATAACATCAGTCAGGTGGAAAAACGTATTAAGGCCATCGGACTGGAGTCTGTATGGGGACAGGGAGTATCGCTGGAAACAGCCGGAGTAGACAAGCTGGTAGCTACCTACAAAAAGCTGGAGGCCATGATGAAGAGCATTAATGAGGACAAGGACTATGCAGACACCTTCGCTGCCCGTGGATTCAAGTCGGCCAAGGAAGAATACGAGGCGCTGAAAAAGATGGAAGAAGAAGTAGCCAAGGTGCTGGCTGAGAAATGGGGACGCGACACAAGCGGTAACTGGCTCAAAGTACGTAAGTCAGGCACACGTGGTGAGCAGAAGGAAATGAATGATGAAATCAGTGCGGCCATGTCTGCGCTCGAAGCTTACTTCCTCCGCCGTCAGCAGGCTATCCGTCAGGCATATCTCGATGAACAGATAACTACTGAGGAGATGAACCGTCAGATTGACGCGACCGAGGAAAAGCATCTGCTGGCACGTGTGGAGCTTCGTAAAAAGCTGTTGGGCGAGGAGAACACCTTCAATCAGAATTTATACGGGATGGAAGGTAAGAACCTGGAATCTACTGCTGCATTGATTAAGAAACTGGGCGAACGTCAGACCGACGGCTTACGTAAGAACCTTGAAAAAGACCTGCTCGAAGTACAGAACATGGCAGTGAAATACCGTCAGACTATCGAGAAGGAGCTGCTTAAATACAACCCGTTTGAAAGCCTTGTCAACCAGTTTGAGGAGTCGCTTGACAAGCTTCGTCTGCTGAACACCGATGCGGAGAAAGAGTTCCGTATGAGTTTAGGATTTAGCGGAGTGATTGACGAGAGTGCAGTGAAGGAAAGAATTAATGCCCTTGTTTCTCTGTCGGAAGATGCTTACAATATGAATGAGATACAGCTCCGAGGACGATTGTTAGGAATAGATAAAATATGGGCCGAAAGCATGAGCCCGGAGCAGATGTCGCTCATGCTGAAAAAGCTGCGTGATTTCTATCAGGATTCCAAGGCAGCTGCCGAGAAGTATGCAAAGGACATCAAGGAAATGATAGACGTGCAGTGGGAAACCAGCGGAAACCAGAAACTTTGGGAAGACCGTATAAAAGGTACGGAAGAACGAACTGAACTTATGGGTGCTGCAGGTAATCTTGGACTGGCATCCACACAAAGTTCCTTCCTTGGTACTTCCGAAACGGATAATGCGGAGCTCGAAGCCTTGCGCATCCGCCTGGAAGCTGCCCGCCAGTATTATGAAGAGTTCTATGCCCGTAAAGAAGAACTGATACAGCAGGCTATTGCTTCCGGTGCTACCCAGCAGGAGGCAGAGGAGTCTTACCGAATGGCCGAAAAGGAAGCACTCGATGAACTAAATGCAGCAAGAGAAGAACAGGCGTCAAAAGAACTTGAAATCACGGAGAGCAAACTAAGCACCCTAAAGAACTACACCGATGCAGTCGTGGATTTCAGTGAGCAGATGGGAGAAGCTGCATTTGCCGAAGTGGACGACCGTAAGCAAGCTGCAAAAATGTTGCTCCAAACAGCGATGAAACTCACCAAAGACTTGATTATGCAAAAAATAACCGAGTTGTTGATGAAGAAGACTCTTGGAGACCAGGAAGTAGCACAGGAAGCGGCTACAAGTGCTACTGTTACAGCTATTCATGGGTCACAGGCCATTACTGATATGACAGTAGAAGGGGCAAAGACTGCAGGAGATGTAACTTCTGGTATTGCGAGGGGATCAGCAAAAACAATCGGAGACCTAGGATGGTGGGGTATCCCATTGATTGCAGTTATCAGTGCGGCGCTTTCCGCCCTGATGGGCCTTGCAATGGGTAAGCTAAACAAAGCAAAGCAGGATGTGGCAGCTGCCACCGGAGTAAGCAGCAGCAAGGGCCGTGTAGCAGCCGGAATGCTTACCTACGCAGAGGGTGACTATCCGGTACTGGGAAACGACGGACAGATATACAACGCACGCTACCAGAAGGAACTGAAGACGGGCGTGTACGGCGGAGGTGCGCATTTCGGTATTTTCTCTGAAAAGAAGCCTGAAATGATTGTGGACGGTGATACGACACAGAAACTTATTCTGAACTATCCGCACATCTACGAAAGCATTCTTACCATTGCGCGTCACGGACAGCTAAAATCTGCAGCCATGCCTACATTTGCCAGCGGAAGCTATCCTTCCATGCCGGCACAGATTACCCAGGTTGCATCCGGAGCTACGGATATGAATATTCAGAACGAGCAGATGACACAAATTCTTGGAAGTGTGGCCGAAGCGCTTTCCACACTGAACGATCGTTTGAGCAAGCCGATTAGCGCCACCGTAGACCCATACGGGAGCAAGGGTGCGGTAAACCAGTTGAACAAAGCCAGCAATTTTATGACCAAACGCGGAATGATAAAATAATGACACGATGAAAGGACTACAGATAAAGATTAACAGCCAGTGGGTAAAGCTGTCGGAAGATTTTTCCATTACACTGGAGCAGTCAAACCCACTTTTCAATGACCAGGGAACATTCTCGTTCCCTTTCGAAATTCCGCTGGAACCCAACCGCGAAATTTTCAAGAACATTTCCGATCCGTGGGGAGACATTAACCTGAAGGACATTGACCGTATGCCCGCAGAGCTTTGGGTGGACGGCGTGATGATATACCGTGGTGTGATAGAAACCGACGATGAAGTGGAGTTCGAAGATACACTTCCGGTCACATTCATTTCCGGTAACAGTGATTTCATGGACCGTATAGAGGGAATGAATGCAAGGGATATTCCTCTCGACAGGGAGATAAAACTGGGGTATAGGGTAAAATCAGCTTCCACACAATATTCTTATATGGATGATAATTTATTTATAACCATATACCTTAACGATGGAGTAATGAACTACACCGAGAGCAACGAATCGGACCCTTATCCTATAAAGCCATATTGCAATGTAAGGGTATGTACGCCAAACGATGCAGGAAACTATAATATATTGGAGCCCAGAAGACCGTACAGTGGCGTATGCTTCTACGTAATGTATCTTCTTGATTGTTTCTTCAAATATCTGAATATCGGTGTACAAAAGAACGATTTGTCCACAATGGAAGATATGTGCCGCCTGGCATTTTTCAGCACGCAGTGTCATACGGAAGAAAAGGGAGATTCGTTTTCTGTATCATGGACAGATATTATGATGAATAATTTTATGGGTTCATCATTTTCTCTTCATTATGACTTAAAGTATAATGTAATTCCAGGTGCTAATTCATACAGAAAAATTGCAACATTCCTTACCCAGAATTTTTCTTATAGCGCGGTGAATGTTTTTGCTACCAATCAGAATTTCCCGGATGTAGAAATGGAAGATTTGATTGAAGACCTGCAAAACGCTTTTGGTGTTCGGTTCTTGTACGATAGTGCAAGAAATACGATGGATGTCATATATATAAAAGACATTCTGAAATCGAATGAAATATCCATTCTTGATGTGGAAATAGTGGCAATGCAGTTGAAAAAATCAAAAGAAAAGACCATACGACTTACATACGGTCAGGAAGATGATACTGCATTCAATTATGATGATTATTCCAATGTGAAGGAGAAGAATAATTACATGGAGATTCTTCAGCAGGGACAAGCATCCAATGACACTACATGCTATCAGGATAAACTTACAGGAAACTCCTATCGTATAAAAGTGGACGAGAATACTGGAGGAAATCCTTCGTTGTTTGAGGTTGGCGGATTCCGTGATTATTTAATCGGAGGCACATCGACGGAAGAAGAGGAAGATGAAATATCTATCAACTTTGCTCCGGTGATGATAAATGATGTAAACGGTCAGACAGTAGTTTCAGAGGCTATGTCTGGTAAAGAAGGTCAGCAGATTCTGGCTGTATTTGCCGATCAGGAACTTCTGTCGGAAAGAAATGCAAGTTTTAGTCTTATTCCCGGGATATGGGGCGTAGCACCTTCTCGCATGATAAGATATAAACATGAAATAACGCTGAGTTATCTTTCTGATGAAAACTATGACACAGAATCGGCAGAAGAATCACCTATGCGTACTTACGATGCCGGCTATTGCCTTGGAATCATGCGAGGACCCGGTAGCGAATCAGGGATAGACTACACCGAAAACTACGACGGTGAAGGGAACGATTCGTGGGTACATACGGTAGCAAACAGTGCTTTTACAGCCGACAGCTGCGATAACTTTGGACGGTTCTTTGATTACAACGGCACGGAGCAGGGTGGAGTAGACCAGTCCGGACGATTCTCGCTCAAGCTGGTGGCCGGGAAAGACAAGTATCCCGCTTCTCAGGCATACCAGGACCGTGGACTGGTGTCAAAATTCCTTTCGGAGTATCTTTACTTCCTTTATAACCGGAAGACCGTGATACTGACAGTAAGAATGACCATATCGCAGATTGCAGGACTGGATATGCTCAAGCGCTACCAGATAGGTAACTATGTGGGATTCATCAATAAGTTATCCTACAGCATTGACCGTAGCGGGATTACGGAGGTGACAATCGAACTATATACCATTTAATGAAGAAATAAAACATGGCAATACAGGTATTACAGCAGCCGCCACAGATAGCATTTGCAGGCGACCCCATAGTGGTTAAAGTAAAAACCACGCTGAGCGGAAAAACTTTTCTCCGCATAAAGATTACGGTCAATGCCACCGCATTTGCCGGATCTGAAGAGTTCCCTTATTCAGAAAGTTACTCATTTGAGGTAGGATCTGACGGGATAGCCGTTTTCAATATTGGAGAAACCATAAAAACTACGCTGTCACGAAAGATGACGTTTGATGTGAACGGCACGCAGGCCCTTTCACAGATGATATACGCTGCACGATACACCATTACCTACAAGGAATCGTATCTGGACGGGATGGTAGAGATAGAAGAAGGTGAAACCACTTCTGAGCAGTACAATGCCATACCCGGAAGGCTCACGGAGTTTGAACGCCTTACCACATCCAATGTAGATACCACAGAGATTTTAGGTGAGGGACGTATCTTGAGCCGTAAACCGGAGGGAGATATTGTTCCATTGGGATGGATACTGTGTATTCCTGCGGTAAGTACCCGATCGGATACCATTACCTACAGCGTAGTACAGGGAGAAGAATCGAAAGAATATTCTGATTATACCCGCGGTGCGCTGGTCCCCGATTCGCTTGTCATAAGTACGTTCCTCCTGAAAGAAGGTGAGCTTACAGTGAACACAGGATTTGAAACCGGGAAGAAGCGCTATGCGGTAAAGACAAACCCGCTCATGCGTCACTTCATATTCCTGAACGGATTCGGGCTGATGGAAAGCGTAGTCGCTTTTACGCGCGATGCGCTGGAATATGACATACAGAGTGAGCTCTACACGCTGCCTGCTGACATTTCCTACCGTGCCACCACGCGAACAGCCAGCTATGCACAGGCACCTTCAGGAACTTTTTCCATGAGCAGCGGATTTGTAAACAGGGAGTGGGCCGAGTGGTGGCTCACGGAATTTGTGGTGACGCGAAAGGCATGGATGTACGATAACGGCACATACATACCCGTCATCATCATACCAGAAGAGACGAACGAACTTTATGACCGCGCTAAACCCGGTATGCTGTCCGTGAATTTCAGCGTGCGGTATGGATTCTCAGGAAGTACGCTGAACTCATTCGTCTAACGGAAGGAATCCTTCTCCGTTTTTCTTCTGTAGTTTTTCTTTCAGTCGGATAACCTGCTGGCGGAGCATACGGTTCTCTTCCAGCAGGATTTCCGCACTGGTCATCCCGCTGGAAAGGTCCATACGGTTGTGGTCAGAAATAAGGTAGTAAGGACTTACTTCCAGCCGGTTGCATATCTCCAGCATGTCTTTTATGCGCATGGTGCTGTTTTCTTTTCGCCATGCACGAAGTTTCCATTCGCCCACTTCCATGCGCGAAAGCAGTTCCGAGCGGTTTATACCCGTCACGCTTTCTTTCCCGAAAAAATCATTCACATATTCCGGATGGAAAACTACCGTCTTCCAGTTGTCCGACCGGTAATAGTCGTACACATTTACTTCCGGAACAATGCCGTTATCCCGATAGAATATGTGTCTTGTGCTGATATGGTATTTGTTGCAAAGTTTCACCAGCGAGGTAATCAGCATGTTTCCTTCGATGAACAGTTCGCTGAAATTCTGCATGCCGGCATCCTGAATCACTTTCCGTCTGGACACTCCCACGACGATATGAAAGTTCTCCAGAAGTCCCCAGTTAGCCTTCCATTCCCTGACTTTCCTGTCTGCGTAGGTATATTCGGTGCTTTCTTCTGCCACAAGCTCCGTTTCCTTGATTCTTGCTTTCAGCTTGCGGTTTTCATCCAGAAGTGAGATTCGTTCCTGCCGGTATTCCCTTATTGCCTCTTTGAGCTCCGAAATTTCCTGCCACACGCGCGGCGATATTTCCGTCTCGGTGGCCGCGTACTTTTCAAGCTTCTCATTCTCGTCTTCCATGAACACGTCTATGTCGATTCCGAAACGGTTGCATATTCCGATAAGCCAGTTAACCGTACACCCGCCTATCTTCGGATTCTGCCACCTTACGATACTGGTGACTGATATTCCGCTCTGACGCGAAAACTCAGCAAGCGAAGGAATTTTGGTAAGTCCCTGCGGGCCGTAGAGCCAGCGCAAGTTTTCGGGTATGAATCTTACCTCTTTAAAATCTTCATCCGGTATGACATATTTGAAGCGATTTCCGAGTAAATTTTCAGGAGGAGCCGACATAATGAAGTTTGACAGGCTTATGTGGAATGTATTGCAAACCATTACGATGTCATGCACAAGTATATTGTCTTGATTATCAACCTTTCTTTTATACATGTATGATTTTCCGTACACCTTCTCCGACACGCCTTTTTCGCTCAGGCCGAAGAGCTTCGGAAGATTATTGAACAGGAAAGAATTGAAATAGTACATAAAAAATCAGTTTAAAATTGTTATTTCCGTAACAATTATAATGCGATTGTCAAATTAAAATTGTTACTTTGTAGGGTAAAAATAACAAAAAACGACCGAAACCGCAAAAGCGAGAAACGACAATATATATCAGAAGTATGAAAATGAGCATCATTGAAGCATTATCCGAAAAAAAGTTGAGCCCCATGCGGCTGGGATTTAGCCGTTACCTGGTGGAACATTACGGAATGAGCATGAGCACGGCGTACCAGAAGATCAGGTTGAACCGCGTGCGCCGGTGGGAGGCGGAAGGCGTGGAAAAATGCCTGAGAGATTTTGATCCTGACTACGAAGGGGAACTGAAAGACTTCTTTTCCGGTGTGAGAAAGAAAGGAGAATTTATCGAGTTCATGAAAGAACGAGGTATGGGCGAACATGCGCTGCGTGCGCATTTCCGTAACTTCGACTTCACGGAAGTAGAGCTTCGCGGGCTGGAATCTATTTATAAGGAGTATAAGAAACAAATGGAGGAAATGTGATGGGATACATGCTGGAAAGACAATGGGAAGCATATACACGCCTTCAGGACGGATTCTCAAGAATTGTTTTTGAAGACGGAGAGGAAATTACGGTAAAGAACGACGGGAAGACGGGAATTGACTTCGTAGAGGAATACCTCGACGAGATGAAGAAAAACTATCCTTCACACCTGGTGGCAGCCGACCAGCTTCTGCAGATGCGACTTGGACGTTCTTATAAGACCATACGGAACCTTCGCAGCCGCTATCTGTCAGAGCTTGCGCTGGTAAGCCTGAACTGTTGTTTCGGACGCGAGGACGATATTCCCGACCATGAAGGTCCGGAAGACTTCAATACCGAGCACACACACTGCCCTATGCGATATAACTGTCCGTTCAACGGATTCAACCCAGCCTTCAAGGATAAAAAGGAGGTGTGCTGCAATCCGGTGTACGAGTGCGGGCTGACTCCCACTCAAGCTGCTGTAGCGAACATGCTGGTAAATACTTCGCTCACCTACGAAGAGATTGCCGACGAAATGGGATGCAGCTATTCCAATATAGACAACATGCGGAAACGTATTTTTGCGAAGTTGGGTGTGGCTACACGTCCTGAGCTTATGTTGACACTAAAAGGAAAGCGGCTGGTATGAAACGAAGCAGAGCGGTGCTTTTAATCATCTTCTTGAACGGCTCGAAAGGCTTGTATTCGGGAGAATAGTTGTAGTTGAACGCTCCGTTCCAGTTTTTTTCCGTTTCCCAAGCCGTGGTTTCTCCCGTTTTGTTGGACTCGCTGTGCGAATAGCTGAACGAGAAGTTGGCGGGGTCGTATGGCATGGGGTGTTTGGGCGTGGCGATGTTGAACTTCACGTTGCTCAGGCTGAAGTTCTTATTCGTGGTCTCCGTGGTGGTCAGGCTTCTCAACGAGTCTTTTTCGTGCTCCGTGGTGCAAGCGTCGAGAGCGTCTTCCAGCAACATGTCCGTGTCGAGCGGATTATATTTCGGTTTGATGACCTCTTTGTTGAACGAATAGTAAATGGGCGCCGTGAAGCGTACTTTCTCCGGCAGCAGCTTGCCCAGTTCGAAGCTGGTCGTGATGCTGTAATTGTACATGTCTTCCTGGTTGCGTTCGCTCACTTTGTCTTCTATGCCTCCGAATCCGGCTGTTTCCATGTGTCCGGTCAGATTGACGGAACCCAGG
>OGXQ01000725.1_pt1 | contig 26242 bp, 32 predicted proteins | sample 1576291 | NCBI WGS metagenome assembly OGXQ01 (sample SAMEA3541575, study PRJEB24748) | human gut metagenome | biome: human gut; feature: human-associated habitat; material: faeces | place: China | collected 2012 | reverse complement strand
AAGTCGCGCAGCTCCTTGCGGGACCAGATGAAGCCGCCGCCGGGCCCGAGGCCGACCTTATTGGACCAATCGCCCGACACATAGATGTGCCGGATATGCTTGCAGTGTGACAGCACGAACGGGCGCGTACACTGCAGGGCCCGGCAGACCTGCTTGGTGGTCACGTCGAATTCGTTTTTGACGGCGTCGCCCAGCTCGTCGATGCCCTTCGGCAGCGTGATCAGCCCCGGGTCGTTCTCGTTTGTCCTCGGCTCGCACCTGCCCATGGCAATCGCCTCCTAATTATGTTAGTGATTTCGCTAACACTTTATACCCGTTTGCAGTGGGGCCATCGGCAAGGGAGTCGCGAAAGGGGCCCACCATTGAATAAAGCAGACGCCTTGCCCGGCGCCCTGTTTAATCGCGCTTATGTTAGTGATATAGCTAACACAAGCGCGATGTAGCCCATTTCGCTCCCACGGAAAGGCGCGCCGTGAGGCTATGCCGACCTGAGGATTCTCTCAGCCTTCTCGAGCGCAGCCGAGCGCAGGAACTCCGACTTCCGCATACCGCACGCGGTGGCCGCCCTCTCGATGAGATCGGCGCCCGTTTTCGGGCACTTGAAAGACAGATTGGCGTTGGCCTCTCCCTCGGAGAGCCTTGGGCGGCCGACGCGGAGGTTTGCCAGGGCCCCCGTCCAAGAGCCGGATTCATATTCCGCGCACTCGCGCTCGATGTCCTCGTCCGTGATTACGGTGCCGTTTGCAAGCCTGAACTCCATCAGTAACCTCTCCTTCTCGCGCTCTCGATCTCCTTCAGCGTCTTCTTGCTCGGCGGCGTCATGGCGTGATAGATAAGCCATACGCCGTCAGCCAGGAGGACTCCGACCATCTCGATATACCGGCCATGTGGGTCGTAGCCTGTCCGCATCTCCTGTTCCCCGGGTACGCGAACGGCCGCGAAGCGGTAGTTCTCCCATGCCGCCTCGACATCTCCGGCATCCAACTCGGGGTGTCGCTCGTGAACCCTTCGGTGTATCTGAACCATTGGCCTCCAATCGTACGAGAATATTCTACTACTATTTGGTAGTAGAATATTCGACGCATCAACTTATAAGGCCTATTCGCCAACCGTTCGTTCCAAAACGTATGTTTGGGGAACCTACGGCGACGCGCAACATCCTAACGGCGCTTCGGCTGTCAATAACTCCTATACCAACAGCGAGGATCAGGGGCATTACGAGCAGCAGGCGACCGGCAAGCACTGGGTCGTGGACGTGGCCGGCCACTGGGAGTAGGGATTGCCTTCAGGCGGTATCGCGCTGTCGCTGCGATTCACATCGCATGAACGATGGATGAACTCGCATGAAAACCAAAGCATACGGTAGTTTTATCTGACTAAAGAGGGTAAAATCACCGTAGAAGACGACGCATCCCGTGTAAGTAACAAGGAGCGCGGGCGGCCTAGTTTTCAACTTTTGTTAAATGCCCGGGCTCCACCCCGGGCATTCTTATTTGCGCCTGTCGCGGCGCAAATGCCGTCCACCGTCCGCACCGCGCGTACGCCTACGGACCTTAACTCGGACATCATACGAATCGAAAAACGCAATGACGAACGTGCCGACCGTCGCAATGGCGGCCAGCGCATCAAGGATCTTTAGCATAGGGAAGCCTCCAATCGAATTGTCGGCCGCCCGCGCACGGAATGCGTCGTCTCGTCAATTCTAGCTGAACCAGCGGCTGTCGAACTTAATAACCAGATGGCCACAGTCCCAAAACGTATGCCTCTGGGCACTCGAAAATCGAACCCTCGATGCCGTGAACGTCGAGTGCCAAAACCCAGTGTCAAAACCTCCGCGTCAATTCCCATGGGAAAATCAAATACGAGGCAGGAGGCTGAAATGACACGTTACGGATATGCTCGCGTGAGCACGAAAGACCAGAGGTTGGACCGCCAGATCGAGGCTCTGGTGAACGCTGGCGTGGCCTATGGCCATATCTACAAGGACAAGGTCACGGGTGCCCAGGACGGCGACCGGACGCAGCAGAAGCGCCTGTTCAAGAAGATGCGGGCGGGCGACGAGGTGGTAGTCGAATCCTGGGAGCGCTTGACCAGATCGACCAGGCAGCTGCTCAACTATGACCTTATGTTTCGAAACCTCGGCGTGAAGCTCACGTCCCTGAAACAGCCCGTGGATCTAGATACCGCATTCGGGCGCTTCGTGCTTGGCACCCATGCTTGCACCGCGGAACTTGAGCGAGATCTGATCAGGCAACGCCAGGCCGAGGGTATCGCCGTCAAACGGAGCCACGGCGGCAACGTGGGTGGCAGGCCTCGCACTGCCGGCGTCAAAGCCGATGCCGCAGTAAGGCTCTATCTTGGAGGAGAGACTCCTATTCCCGATATTTGCGCTGCGACTGGCGTCTCCAAATCAACGCTGTACCGCATCCTTCGTGAACGCGGATTGGTGGGCGTCAGGAAATAAGTCCGTCTGTCGTTTCGCGATTTGCCTAATAGGCCCGAGTGCGGCGGCGTTACTATATAAGGGTGCGGTATTTCTCTAACCGAAAACCTGCGTGAACGCATGACTTGAGACGCCTTTTTAGAACTCACCGATCGCAGGAAAAAGACAACTCAACAGCGGCCGTGCATTGTTCCCAGCCATATGGCATGGCGGAGCCATGCCCGTTGTTGATTGGAGTGCCGCATCATGGCCGAAAACCAAGTCCAGTCCGAAAAGAAAATGACCAGTCTGAATGTCTCATCGGAGACCCGTGACGCCATAAAGGACATCAGCACGAGCCTTGGTCTCTCGCAGGCCGATACCGTCGCCCGCTTGGTCGATGGCTACCACCCTAACGCCACTCCCGGCGTGAAGGCTGCGCTCGACGCATCGGCCGTCCTCGATGAGGCGGTCGAGCGGGTCAAGCGCATCATCGTGGGCGCTGCCGAAGCTGCCGCGATGGAGGCTCGTGCTGCCCGCGAGGACGCTGACGCCGCCAAGAAAAGTGCAACGGAACAGATTCAGAGCATCAAATCTAATTGCGTCGAGCAGGTCGCCGCCATCAAAGAGAAATTCGAGCTGGATACTGCGAGCTTGGAGATTGAGAACGATGGGCTCCACGCCACCGTCGCCGATTACCTCTCGCAGCTCAAGAAGCTCGATTCCGAGAACAATCAGCTCTTGGCAGAATCAGCCGCAAAAGACGATCGAATTGAAAGCATGAGGGGCGCGGTCGACGCCGCGGCCAAGGCTCAGGCCGATCTCAACGTCTCCCTCCTCGCCCAGCGTGACCTGATGGCCGAGGTCGCCGCCCTCAAGGACCGCCTCGCCGCCTCCGAGCAGCGGGCGGCCGTGGCCGAGGCCAAGGTCGAGGTCATGACCCAGGCGAGGGGCGAGTAGATATGTCCGACAAGCTAAGGCCGTCTCGCCGTGAGTTGATAACGGCAGGGCTAGTCGTCTTTTTGGTCACGGCACTCGTCTGGACTGTCATTGATGGTGCCGGCGCAAATGCGCTCACCATCAGCGGTGTCATCACCCGTCAAAATGCCGTCTGGGCTTCGCTTGCAGCAGTTTCAGTGGTCATGCTCATTGGGGCTTGGCTGTTTGGCTGATGGCATTCAAAAACAATTAAGTTTGGAGCAGTCGATGGAACATCTCTCTGTTAAAAAGGCAATCAACCTAGCTCGGAACTTTGGGGCTGCGGGTGTTCTGGCAGCCGCCCTAGTTATGACCTCTGGGTGCAGCCAGGCAGACGATCGCCAGACGGCAGTTCAGGTCGCCGATTCTGATAACGCGCAGGAAGACGGGGTTTACGGCAAGATGGAGTATTCAGTCACCGGCGTCGAGGTGCATGATTCCTCGGCTGGCGATGGCGGGAAGGTTGCCGTTGTTCGCTGGCACGCCATTAACAACCGATCGGCAGATTCATGCGCTGTTGGTAGCTACATCACGGCTTATCAAAATAAGCAGATGCTATCTCGCGGGTTTGCCGCCGATTTGCAGGAAGACCACTTCTCTTCGCAAGGGCTTGCGCCGGGAGGCGAATGCGACGGTGTGTCGATTTTTGACCTCAACGACATGTCTCCCATCGAAGTGAAAGTCGACGGGATGGGTGCCGGGTCGAACTCCCTCGACCAGACTTTTGAATTGGAATAGTCCATATGGCGCCTAATTTCTAGAAACCTTCTAGAGCGCTTCTAGAAGGTTTCTAGAAGCGGGCGCAGCATCTTCGACCGGCACGATGTCTCGGTAGATAAGGCGATGCCTGGCGTCACGCCACTCGTCGCCGTGGTAGTGGCCGAAGAACCAGGCGCGGTAGCCGAGCCGCCCATCGAGCTCGCCAAGGAATCGCTGAAGCCGGTCGTCCCGATACTCGCGCCCGAGCTCGTGGCACAGCCCCTCAGCAAGGGCAGCCGGCGCCTCGTGAGTCACAACGTAGTCGACCTTCCAGCCCACGCGGTCGAGCGAGGCGCGGCAGTGCCCCATCTCTTCCTCGCTCGGCATCTCCTCGGGCCACCAGCTCCTCCCCTCCCTGCGATACTGCCTGTCATGGCTCGCGGCGCCGCCCATGGTAAGAACCGTGGTTCCTGCGATGTCGAACACCTCTCCGCGCATCAGATGCAGCACGTGCGGTCGCGCCTCGTGGACGAGGCCGCCGTTCCAAACCCGTGCCGGCAGTCCTGCCAGCATCCGGTGGTTCTCGTGGTTGCCGTCTACGAAACACGTGGTCCATGGCTTCGACTCAAACCAATCGAGCCAATACCTCTCAGCATTCGAGCCGTCCCAGACAAAGCCGAAGTCGCCGGCCACGATCACCACGTCGTCGCTCGTCAGAGTCCGGCACAGAGGCCAAGACCTGAAGGCGAACCTGCTGGCCCCGTACTCGGCCCTGCCGTGCACGTCTCCTGTCACATAGATAGCCATCAGTACGCACCCCACGGCAGGAGTTTGTCCCCGAGCCTCACGATCCGGTCGTACAGCACGGTATGACGTTCGTCCGGGTTGCCGTCTCGGTGAAAATGGCCGTAATACCAGCGCTTGTAGTCCAAGCGGTCCTCGAGCTCGTCGAGGAATCCGGTCAGCCGGTCCACATCAGGGCGTTCCCAGCCCGGGTCCGGATAGAGCGTCGGCGAGAGCATGCGCGTGGCACAGGTATGGGTGATGACGCAGTCGACCTTCCAGCCGACCTCGTCGAGCTTTGCCCGCGCGGCATCGAAATCGCGATCGTCCGGGAGCTCCTGAGGCCACCAGCTGGAATACGGCACGCGGTATTCCCTGTCCACGCTCGTGGCACCGCCCATGGTGAAGACCGTCGAGCCGTCGAGCTCAAAGACCTCGCCGCGCGTCAGGCGCCGAATGGGCGAGGTGTCCGACAGGCGCTGTGTCAGCCCACCGTGCCATAACTCCATGGGGCGCTCCTCCCAGTGATCGAAGCGCTCGTGGTTGCCGTCGACGAACAGTACCGTGTAGGGGCGCGACTTCAGCCAGGTGATATCGGCGCATTCCTCGGCAGAGAAATCCCACGGAAAGCCAAAGTCGCCGGCGACGATGAGATAGTCGTCGCTGGTAAGACTATCGCCAAGCCCCCAGTCGCGGAGCTTTTGCATGTCGAGCCCACCGTGGATGTCGCCCGTCACATAGACCGTCATCGAATCACCTCTTCCCTCTTGTACGCCGCCAGCTCGCGCTCGACCTGCCTGTCGCCGGTCTCGTTGACCCACCAGGGCCATTTCACCCGGCCGCACGGCTCGTCGACTCCGGCGAACCATTCCCCCAGCTCGTCAAGGCTCACCGGGGAGTGCCTGTTGGCATCGCAACCGACGTCGTAGCGCAGAAGGCCCTGCTTGCGGTTAAACTCGTTGTACGCGCCGCCGCTGCTGTGGATGTGTCCGTGGAGGTGCCACGATCCATGGCTCATGCCCTGCCAGTCGGCCATGGGGTAATGGCACAGGACGATCTTCTGCCCGTCGATCTTGAGCACGCAGATCGGCGGCTCCACGGTGAAGGCGCCCGCGACCGCCGGCTGGGTCCAGTCCTTGTCGTGGTTTCCCGGGACGAGGTGGATGCGCCTGCAGGCGATCCGCTTGCGCAGCCCGTAGGCATCCTGGGCGGTCATCTTGAATGAGAAATCCCCCAGGATGTAGAGCTCGTCGTCCACGGCAACCCTGCCGTTGATGTTGTCGACGATGGCGTCGTTCATCTGCCAAATCGTCTCCCACGGGCGGTCGGTGAACTTCAGCACGTTCTCATGCCCGAAGTGGGTGTCGCTGGTAAACCAGATCATTCCATTGTCTCCCTGTCGCTAAAAACCGTTCTCCTTTGCGCTGTTGAGGAGACGTATTTTGAGCGACATGAGGCATTCGAACCTCATGTTCTGTGCTCCAATCTGCCGGATTGTTCCGGCTAAAACTTTAAAACCTCGTGCGGATAGAAAACCTTGTCCCGTTTGTGGGGTCATAGTATAGGCACTGTTAGAACTAATAGCCCAAATCCGTTGCCAACTGGCCGTTATTAGCAACTATTAGGCCTTTTGGACAGCCGAGCTGACTAATAGCCGCTATTTGTTGGGCTGTTTTGCAACCACGAGCGCCACGAGCGCTGCCGTGGATTCTTGATACGGCGCATCGACAACAGCAATGTCAAGCGGGTAGAATGGTGCCGACGGCAGCCCAAGTTGTAGCGAGCTGGGCAGAGCCGTTGCGTTAGAAAGTTAGGTCATCGTCTTAACGACGGTGGCCTTTCTTTTTGGGCTTCGAACCCTGCTTGAGTGCCTTGGAAAGGCCGACAAGGGCCGTGAGGAGCGAGACCAGGGCGGTCAGGAGCTTCACGAGCTCGGTGAAATCGGTCATGGGCATCACCTCCCATCGGATGGAGGGCTCTGCCCGGCACAAGGGCTGCCGACAGCGCTGCTGATTCTAGCAGAGCGTCATTCTTCTTCGATCAATCCGTGCTCCACTCCCTCGCCGGAATCCAGCCTTTCCGCAGCTCGACGAAGGTGTTCTTGATTCCCGCGACCCCAAAACGGATCGTCTTCGCGCTCGTCACGGGCCTTGAGCTTGCCCCTGACTCTCTCGACGATCTTGTCAATCACTTGCCGCCGAACCTCATCCTTAACTTCCTCGCCGATCTCCTCAAATTCCAACGCCGGTCCGTACATGCTCGGCCCTTCCCTGCTCGCGACCTGTTTTCCAGCCAAGACCGTACTCGCTATTGCTTCTAATAGCCTGCACAGCTCTTCGTCCGGCCACTATTAACAACTACTAGTCCAAATCCTCCAGCCAAGCAGCCAATAACCACCATTAGCCCAGCTAAACGACTAAAAATCGCCCGGTGCACAGAATCTGAACAGTCACGAGACGCGTTAAACTCAACATGCGCGGCCTGTCCCGCGTGGACAGTTACAGGGCCGGCAGCGTCGCCGGCCCTGTCGCCATTCAATCAGCTGCATAAATAATATACAGGCAGATCTCCCGAGTACTCCCGTCGCCTTAGTGCGTTGCCATTCAAAGCAACGATCTGCTGCCCACGGCTCCTTAGGGGAGCCGGATAAGATCGTCGAGTATGCATCGACGCAAATATCTAAGCTCGCCGACGAACTAGCGAATGCCATCATCAGTGAACCCTAAACCTAGGACCCCTCTAGAAACCTTCTAGAGGGGTCCTAGGTTTAGTCAAAAGTGGATTCATGCAACGTTGCAGCAGTCCACCATTTCATTTGAATCGTTCGCCGCCCCTATGCCCTTTTCGGCAATTTACTGTGTCCCTTTTGGCAACTTTTGTCTGCTATGGGTTATCTCAACCCATAGGGGCCACTAAAAAACGACAGTTTCCGCTTACGGCACAGGGAACCGTGTACAGTGATACTAGAGTACAAACCGTTTACCTGTGATTGTTTACACTTTCGTATATTGTGATATCATGCCACTCAAGATATACGAAAGGAGGCTAAAAGTATGGCGCAGAGCAACGACAAGCCGATGACCAAACGGATGATGTTGACCCTGCCGACGGTGCTTTATTCAAAGTTGGATAAGATTTCTCGCGAGATTGGCATCAGTAAATCGGCGTACGTGATCCTGGCACTTCAGGCGTACATTACAAACCACGAGGACCAATACCGCCAGATTTAGTTTAGATATGAAAAAAGTCCCAACGCCGGCAAGCAAGAGGGACTTCTTTCAAATCAGAAATTGGCTATTCAGCCTGTTGTTGTTTGCATTTTAGCACGTAAAGGCGTGCTGTGGACACTTCTGTTGCCGTAATACCAAAATATTATGGTCACGTTTGGCAGCTGGGTTGGATGGCCTCGCACCGAGAGGCATCAACATGAGTACAAGTAGCTACAAACCGCAAAAAGGCCGTGGCGTCCCGTGGCCTACAGATACGGACGCTCCATCGATTGCCGACCAGGCCGAGACGCCTAGCGAAATGGAGTCGGCGCTTGACGTTCGGCAGGATGAGATTGCAAAGAGCGAGATCCTGAGTGGAATCAACAGGCCATCCTACGACTCATTCTTCGCAGTCGCGAAGAATCGCGTCCAGCTTGCGATCCTAATCATGATTTGCTCCTTTCAGACGTCCAAAGGGCCTAATAGGAAGGATGCCAACGGAAAAGAACTTACAAAAGGTCTTTTCATGCGTCAGGACAAGCTCGCAAAAAAAGTCTGTTCGACTCAACCGACTGTATCGAAAGCTCTGGGCGAGCTGGCTCATCGAGGCATCATCATGAAGACTGATGGGGTGTGGGTCATCGTTTGGGCTCAGCTCGATATTCAAGCGCGTGAAGCCGGATGGGATCCGAAAGAGGACTGAAAATTTCAAGGGGGCTGGGCATCTTCCGGCTCCCTTTTTTGCCTAACGAAAATATTCCATACGGAATATTCCGCTTGGAATAATATTCCATACGGAATAAAAAAATATTCCATACGGAATATTCCGCTTGGAATAATATTCCGTATGGAATAAAAAATATTCCGCTTGGAATAATATTCCATACGGAATAAAAAAATATTCCGTATGGAATATTCCGCTTGGAATAATTATTCCGTATGGAATAAAAAATATTCCGTATGGAATAAAAAATATTCCGTATGGAATAAAGAAACATGTGTAAGAGATACAAGGTCAGACTGCAAATCGACATTCCTGTAGGAATATTCCAATTAAGTAGAGCTATAGAATTAGAAATAGATATAGATAGGCTCCGGTCGCTGAAGCTCCCTGCGCGGCCTATCGGCCTTGCCCTCCGCTCACTACGTTCGCTCCGCGTCGGCTTTGCCTCCTTGGCGCTCGCTACGCTCGCACTCCGGTCGCTCACGCTCCCTGCGCGTCGGCTACGCCTCCTTGCCCTCCGTTCGGCTACGCCTCCCTCCGCGTCGCTGTCGCTCCTTGACATGGCCTATCGGCCAAAAGTGTGGGGGCTAACGCCCCAACTCCCCGACTACGCTGCTGTCAGCCCACAGCGCCGGCCTCGCTTCGCTCACCGGCCGATTGCCTGCACGTGGCTGTAACCCTACAATTCGGCAATGACCGCCGAATCTGTTTTCCGGTTGATCTGGATACCGACATTTATTTGGTCAACCTTACACCGAATACCGCTAGAAGATCACAGAATCGAATATAAGACGTCCTATTGGTGGGGTTCGACCGTTTTCTCATTGCTATATAAAACGTGGTCTTAAATCGGCTCTCAGTGGCCCATATAAAAGGAAACGGGCACCTGACGGTACCCGTGATCCTGATTAGATTTCCTTTTCGGCCAAATAGCGATCGAAAAGCTCCCGAGCGATATCGGAAACAGACTTGTCTTCCTCAAGGGCGACCTGCTTCAATCGCTTGCGATAGCTCTCGGGAACGTAGACAGACAACTGTACAAGCCTCTCAGATGCCCCTTCAGCGCCCTTTTTGGGGCGCCCGGCTTTCCGCACCTGAGGAGCCGGTTTCTGGGGCTCAGATGCGCTTTCAACGATTTTCTGCTGCCTCTCCTCGGCCCTCTCCGCTGCGACGTCGAAGTATGAGGTCGCCTTTTTGAACTTTGCCATTTACAGCACCTCTTCCAGCTCGTTCAGGATGTTTTCAATCGCCTGGGCGGCCTTGCCGTTTTTCGCGATCTCGTATACGGGCTTGCCGAGGGCTGCGCCCTGTTTGAATGCCGCCGCGGTCGGAACAGTGCCCAGCACGGGAAGGTCATCGGCCTCAAGAAGCTCGAGGAATTGTCTGTCCACGGTCTGGTTCGCCGCGAAGTTGTTGACGATGATTGCGAACGACAAGTCAGGATTGGCCTCGGTGATGACCTTGATCGTGCGTTTCATGGGCTTCAGGCCCAGCGTGCCGGGCTGCACCGGGATGATTGCGATATCCGCATTCTTGGCATACTCGGCGGTGTCGTCGCTCAGGAAACCCGGCGTGTCGATGACATTCACGGCGTCCTTGTCGTCGAGCAGGTTCTTCTCGTGGTTCGCGCCGCCCTGAGGGTCGAGATTGCCGAATCCGACTTTGTGGCCGCGGCGCTCGAGACCCCAGGCGATCTCGTCGGCGAACGTCGTCTTGCCGACGCCGCCCTTCTGATTGACTAGCAGGATGTTCGTCGCCATGTCCTCCCCTTTCTGAAATAGCATAGTCATATATTAGCACATTAACATGTGACTACATTAAGTAATTCTAAGTCGCAGTTAGAAATATATGAGCATGTTAAGTAATTAGTATAGTACTACGTTACCGTGCTCATGACTGTGGGTTGGTTTAACCTATAGTCATGCTAAAGTTGCCAAAATGGGCACAAAGGCCAATACGTTTGCGCAGTGCCGGCACAGCGACCTAGCATCGTATGCACCGGCGGAATCGTCGCAGACCTGCAAGGAGAGCATATCCACGGGCTCGTGGTCGCCGGAGACCTCGTGATGCAGCACGCGCCGGGCGACTGGAAGCGCGTCGATTGTGATGCACTTGCTGCCTGGCTCGGCAGATACGGTTACAAGGTCGCTGATTGCGAGACGGAGGCCCTTCCGACCGCCGACGCGGCGAGGCGATTACGCGAGTGGGAGCGCAAGGGTAAAAACACATCGTCACTGAATCAGTGAGTCAGTATTCCTTAGTGTTAGATGATGGATATTGAAATTAATTAGCGAGATAATGTGCGTATCTCATAATGTATGCGTTTCACCATGAGAGAGAGGGGTCTGTCATGAGCTGGAAACCGAGAAAATGCGTTATCGCCGGTCTCGTGACAACCGGTCCTGGCAGCGGCTTGTTTGCAACTGCAATGACATCGTACCGACTTTTCACTTACATGTTCTAAAAGGAAGTTGCCATGCTGTCGCAAAATCAATCGAGATACTTGGTCACAATCGGCTTTGCCCTGCTTGCATTACTATTTGCTAGCGACCTTTTGCTGAAACCGCCCAAGGAACTCGTTTTGCTTGCCATAGACTGCATTTCCGCCCTTTACTTTACGGCAACCCTATTCGTCGGACTAAAGGAGAGAAAAAAAGGCGCAGTCGCCGCATCCGCCGTATGCTTGATCATAACCATTGCATCATTCTTTATCTGACACATTGGTGATTTAGGGGCGATATCGTAGGAATACGACCGGGAGAGTCTGGACCATAGGCTCCGGTAAGAACCTTCGCCATGCCCCACGTATCGAGCCCGATGATTTCCCCGCCGGACGTCCTGACTGCCACGGCTCGAACTCTAATACATGAGGTCCCAGCTTGTAATACGTGAACATATTACTACATTAACATGGTCATGCATTACCGAGCGTTATATGCTGCGCCGGATCCGCCCGTCTGTTATCTTGGGGGCGACAGCTTCTTGCAAGGAGACAGCCATGCTCCAGAGTGTCTTTGGATCCGATGGTCAGATCCATCTTGAGAACCAAGTCGGCAGCCAACGTTTCGACCTCACCACGGGCGAAGTGAAAACGGTCATCCCGACCGCTGAGAACATGAGCGCCGTCTTCGGCAAGGATGGCGTGGAGACGGAGGTTCAGGTGGGGCAGATGCGCCAAACACTGGGCAAGCCTGGCTTCGATTGGCTGTTTAATAAACACTAACGGTTGAGTTATTGCAGCATAATCGCAGCTGTAAATATGTGACCATATGACTATGCCAACATGTGCGCACAGTCATATGGTCACAGTTGTAGATCGGTTTAATCTGTGGCCCTTAAGCTGAAGCTGCCTCAACGAACCGTGGCTGGCGAAACGAAAGAAAGGGGAGCCCCGTTTGCGGAACCCCCCTTTTCCGAGTCGTTATGCGATTTGCCCTACATCTGCTCGCGGCGCTTCTTTTGATCGAGGAAGACGCCGGCCGCCACGAGGACGGTACCGCCGATGGCGAACGTCTCGCCGATGAGTCCCGCGCGGTCGCCGGTCTGGGCGAGGCTGCCGGGCTGGGCGGTATCCGTGCCGGCGAGGTGCTTCGGGGTGTATGCCGCCTGCTGCTTTGCGACCTCCTCTGCCTCCTGTCGTGCGATCTCATCGGAAAGCTTCTGCTCCGCTGCGATGCGGTCGGACTTCGCCAACTCGTAGGCGGCGAGTGTCGCATCGTAGCCGGGCTGGAGCTCGTCCACCGCGGCCTGCTTCTCGTCCAGGATGGCCTTGGCGGGCGCGACCTTGGCACGTGCCTCGACTGCTGCGGCGAAAAGCGCGTTGAGGGCGTCATCCGCGTTCGCGTCATGGCCGGAAGCGATCGCTGCGCCGGCATCGATGGAGTTCAGCTTCGACAGCTTGGCGTCTGCCTGCGCCTTCGCCTGTTCGGCGGCAAAGACTAGGGACTCGGCGGCGATGGTATCCGCCTTCGCGGCATCGAGGGCGGCCTTGGTGTCATTGACGGCCTTTACTGCATCCTGCTCGCGCTGCTGTGCCTCTGCGAGCTTCGCGGCAAGGCCGGTGAGGATGTCGAGGTTCGACTGTGCGTCCTCGAGATCGGTCTGGGAGCCGGTAAGCCTGTCGGCGGCAACGCCGGTATCCGCCTCTGCGGCATCGACGGCACGCTGGGCATCCGCGAGGGCGCTTGCGGTGGCGTCCGCCTTTTGCTTGGCGGCTGCGAGGACCGCCGCCTTCTCGGCTTGGTCGGCTGCCGCCGCGTCGTGAACGCTCTTTGCTGTATCGAGTGCCTTCTTGGCGTCGGCGACGTCTTGGAAGAACTTCGCGAGATCGGCGTTCGCATCCATGACGTCCTGCTGCTTGGCCTCGGTGTCCGCCTTGGCGGAATCCAACTTAGACTGTGCGGTCGTTACGGCTGCGTTGGCAGCATCAAAGGCGACCTGCTTCTGCTGGACGGTCGACTTTGCCGTATCGACTGCCGCGTTGGCGGCATCGAGGTCCGATTTCGCCGCATCAAGCTCGGTCTGGGCATCCGTGACGCCCTGCTGCTTGGCGGCGACATCAGCCTTGGTGGCATCGACGGCACGCTGGGCATCCGCAACACCCTGCTTCGCGGCATCGACACCTGCCTGTGCGGAATCCGCTGCGACCTGCTTCTGCTGAACGGTTGCGGCGGCGCCGGTGGCTGCCTGCTTCTTGGATGCGAGATTGGTCTTGGCTGCGTCGAGTGCGCTCTTGGCGTTCTTGAGGCCGTTGATATAGGAGGTCAGCTTCTGCTCGTACTCGTCGACGGACATGGGGTTCATGTTCCAACCGGAGCCTGCCCAACCCAGGTTTGCGGTATCGAAGCTGTCGGTCTTCCAGCCGTTCATGGTTCCCTTGCTGCAGACCGCCATGCCCATATAGCCGATTTCAGGGCTGATGACATGCAGGTAGTGACCGACAGTTGCGGGATATCCGGCAACCTTAAAATGCTGGTTGACATAGGATTCAATCCCACTATGCGACTTGTAGAAATCTGCGGCATCCTTGCCGATTAGACCGGTGACGCCATAGAGCTCCTGAACTGCCTGATCGAAGAAAGCCTTTTCTTGGTCCACCCACTGCGGTTTCGGATCGGTTCCATAGTTCCATGCGAGGTTTTCGCTCGTATCAAACTGCATGGAATGCCCAAACTTGACATCGGAATAGTTCGCGTTGGCAATCGCCGCCGCAATGAGCTTGTACGTGACCTGGAGCTCAGAGAGACCGACGGACTTGCGGTACTCGTTGATGGACTTCATGTACGGGATTGCCGCGAGCATGTTGTCGAGACTGGTCGCGTCGAGGCTGTTCCCCACCTCGGTGTAGTCCTTGTATGTGCAGTTCTGGATGATCTCGATGGCTGAATCGGCACCCATGGCACGGAAGAAGCCGATGGCTCCCTGCTTGAGCTGCGCGTCGGCGGAATCGAGTTTCGCCTGTGCCTCGTCGACCTTCTGCTGCGCGGCGGTCACGGCGGCGTCTGCGGTATCCTTTGCGGCCTTGGCGTTCGCAAGCTCTACGTCGGCGGCTGCCTTGGCGGACTCGGCGTCCTTGACAGCCTGCTTCGCGGCGTCCAGCTTGGCGACGGCGTCGGCATTCGCCTGCTTGGCCGCATCGAGGTCGGCGTTCGCGGCATCGAGAGCGAACTGGGCGGCGTTCACACCGGATTCGGCATCGGCCGCGGCCTGCTGCTTTACGGAGAGAGCCGCCCGGGCATCATTCAGCTCGGTCTGTGCCGTTGCCGTAGCGGACTGTGCCTGCTCGAACTCGGACCCGCACTGGGACTGCACCGCTCGTGCGGCAGCGAGGGCTGCCTCCGCGTCCGCGACCTTCTGCTTCGCGGCATCGTACTCAGGACCGCTGGCGCCCGCCTCCGCTGCGGCGAGGTCTGCTTTCGCCTTCTCGTAGGCGGCGCTGGCGGCTGCGGCCTTCGCATCCGCCGCGTCCTTGTTCTGCTTGGCTGCAGCGAGGACGGAATCGGCGGAATCCTTGGCAGACTGGGCCGCAACCAGCTTGGACTGGGCATCGGCAAGCGTCGCGTTGGCGTTGGCGAGTTCGGCCTGTGCCCTGCTCACGGCATCCTGGGCGTCGCGCACGGCCTGCTCGGCGGCACTGATTGCCTCCGGGGTGGCGCTTACAGCATCTGCCTTGGCTTTATCGAGGGCATCCTTGGCATCCTGAGCCGCCTTGAGGGCGGACTGGTACGCTTCGTCCTTCTCGGACGCATCCGCTTTAGCGTCTGCGAGACCCGCCTTCGCCTGCTCGAGGTCCTTGCCGGCGGCATCGGCGGCGTCCTTGCCCTCCGCGACCTGACGGGCGTACTCGTCCATTGCCGCTCGGTCGGCTACCGTGCCGGCGCTGACTGCCGAATCGTAGGATGCCTTGGCCTGGTCGCGGGCGGAAGCAACCTCGTTGTAGGGGCCGGCGACCTCATCGTAGGATGCCTTGGCGGCGTCCTCCTTCGCCTTCGCCTCGTCGACTGCCTTCTGCAGGTCCGCGATGGTCTGTGCGGCGGATTTCGCGCCGGTACCGGATGCCGCGCCGGCATGGGTGGCGATCGGCGACATCACGGCGGGGTGCTGCGTGCCCCCGTCACCGGTCTGGGCGAATGCCGCGAACGGTGAGATGAGGCTCGATCCGGTCATGGCAGCCATGGTCGCCGCGGTGACGGTCAGACGCGCGATCCCCTTCGGAGTGTGAATCTTTTTGTTTGGCAGTGCGGCGAAGTGATCGCCACCGGCAGCAAAGTGCTTTCCCTGAGTCATTGCTATTCCATTCCTTTTCCATGCCCTATCCGACTGGGCATCAGAGTGCTTTCCAATAGAGATAATTATGCGCCTTAACTGGGATTGTTGTATATAGTCCGTTGGCTTTTATACAACAATCCATGACTCTTTTTGTCATGGATACGAAGACGCTTCAGAAATCATTCGGCATGAGATGCAAAGAGCTCCGCGCTGGACTCGGGTGTAGCCAGGAGCAGTTCGCCAATTTGATTGAAATGGATCGTTCCTACTACGCGAGCATTGAAGTCGGGCGGCGTAATGTCAGCCTCTCAAATCTCAAGAAGATTGCCGACGGATTTCAAATCAGCATTTCGGAGCTCATGCGCGGTGTTGAGTAGATGATTTTCACCTCGTGCATGTTTAATCTGTTTCGTTAACTGAAATGCGTAAATCTGGTTAATCGAAAAAGCAAAATCTGGTTAAATGAAAACGGTAAATTTAGTTAAACGCGCTGGTAATCAATGGTGAAAAATATGCCAAAAAAGTACTACACTCGAATTGTCGAAAATGAGCTCGACCAGATGCTAGGGATATTCGGTGCCGTTCTCATCGAAGGACCGAAATGGTGTGGAAAGACAACCACAGCCGGGACCCGTGCGGCGTCCAAGCTCCTGCTCATGGATCCGTCGCGCAACTTCGAGAATCGCTTGCGTGCCGAGACGGACCCGGCGCTTGCCGTTGCAGGCGAGGTGCCGCGGCTGATCGATGAATGGCAGGAGGTTCCGAAACTTTGGGACGCGGCGCGGTTTGAGTGCGACAACCGCGGCGGCGAGCCTGGCCAGTTCATATTTACGGGGTCGGCGACGCCGCGAGACAATGAACGGCCGATGCACAGTGGCGCTGGAAGGTTCGCTAAATTGCGCATGGATACCATGACGCTTTTCGAGCTTGGGAAATCTAGCGGCGCGGTTAAGCTGTCGGGCATTATTTCTGGCGAAAAGTTCAATGGCGCTTTCGGATCGTTGGATTCTGCCTCGATTGCCGAGTGCGTTGTCCGTGGTGGATGGCCCGCGGCAGTCGGTCGCGATGCGCTGGCTGCGTCGGCGATGGCGAAACGTTACATCGGCATAGTCGCCGAAGAAGATTTGTCTCGTGTTGATGGCTCTCGACGCGATCCCGAAAAGGTCAAAGCTGTCATCGAATCGCTTGCGCGTAATGAATCCACTTTGGCGACACTTAAAACGCTCGTAGCTGATCTTGGTGGAGAAGTATCGAGACAAACGGCGGCATCGTATATATCTCTTCTCGCACGGGTTAGCTTCGTTCGCGATATTCCCGCGTGGAATCCAGCAATGAGATCTCCGGTGCACTTAAGAGAATCAAAAAAGCATCATCTTGCTGACCCGTCGCTGGCGGCCGCTGCGCTCGGGGCGACTCCGGAGACTTTGCTGTTAGATTTCAAGACGCTTGGACTACTTTTTGAATCGCTGGCACTCCATGATTTGTGGGTTTATGCACGAGCAAACGGAATGAGCCTCTACCACTATCACGATTCTCGCGATCTAGAGGTCGATGCAGTCATTGCGGCTCCTGGCGGGACCTGGATCCCGGTTGAAGTTAAGCTCAGCTCTGCTCAAATCGAAGAGGCATCTGACAATCTTGTTGCTGTCGAGGAACGTATGGTTGCCGCCGGAAACAACCCGCCGGTTTCGAAAGTTGCAATCATTGGATTTGGTTCACAAGCCTATGTTACCGACCGCGACGTCCAAGTTGTTCCGTTGGATGTGCTCGCGCCGTAATGCTGTTGGCGAAGTGAAATTAACGCTGCAGTTTTTAGATCTGGTTTCTGAGATCTAAAACGCGAAACTCAAAATCTCATCGTCTGGTTCTTCGTTTGATTCGAATCGCGCCCGCGCAAAAGTCGAAGCGACTCGCTCGGGCGTTTCGTTTTTTCATATCGCATTTCATATCGCGTCAAAACAAAACGCGAGTTTTGAAAATAGATAGCGACCTCTGGTCGCGATCATAGGCGGCTTGACCGCCGCATGAAAATCGACTCGCCATTCGATTCGTAATGCGAGCCGCGTCACCTTCCGACAAATCCAACAGTGCTGCGAGTCACGCTAATGACTCTCCGCGCCATTGAAATTGTCGAAAGCTGTCTCAACTTTTTCGCTAACGCCATGAAAACGATTCGACAAAGTCGAATGTTTGCGTCGCAGGCGCCGCAAACCCGCTTCGCAAAAATGCAAACACTTGGCATCCCTCGCATTCGCATTTCCGCTCCGCTCTCGCTACAGCGAATTTCTAACACTCAGCATCCTTCGCGTTAAAAACTCGCTTCCGCTCACGGTCTTCACGCAGTTACAACGCCGCGAGGCCTCTCGCTTGGAATGAGGCCTCTCATTCCACGTCTACACTGCGTTTCGCCCAATCCCCGTTCCGGAGATTGCAAGATGTACGTAAATGGCCATAATTACATGCAAGCATGAACTATGGCCATTTACGATCTTGCTTTTCCCTCCTACGGGAAAAGAAAACAGGCAAGGCTGGGTTCCGTTTCGCGCGAAACGGTTTCGCATCCGAGAAAAATTCGGCGCACCTTTCCAGATCTTGTTTCGGAGGCCACTCCGAAACTGAAGGGATGAAAATGAGACGAAGCGAGAAAGTCGAAGCGACGTTGACCCCTGGAGAAAAAGAAACCCTTCAACAACTTTGTGACGAAGCCGGTTGCACGGAAGCTGAACTAATCCGTTCCGTTTTGATTAGCCGTTCGATTTCTCTCGACGATCTTGAGGCTGGAATGAAAATCGAACGCGTAAAAAATAAAGCGCTGCAGAAGCAGGAGCGCAAACACACTCCAAAAAAATTTGGCGAGTGCGGTGAAGCCATCGCCGAGAACGCCGAGAAACGCGACGTTTCGTTTCATGTGATGCTTACCGCTTCAGAAAAAAAGGCGATCGAGCAGCGTGCGGAGGCTCTTGGCATTTCTGTAAGCGAACTGGTTCGCCGTAGCGCAATTTACGGAAAGATCGAATCATTCAATTTTGACATTGCGGAAGTTGAAAAACTCCATCATGAGTTATTGAAGGAAGGAACGAACCTCAATCAGCTGATGTACTTCGTGAATGCCCAGGGGCTTCCCGCGTACAACGAGAAAGCTGTTTTCCGCACACTTGAAAAGGTTTACCAAAATGCTCGAAAGGTCGACCGGTTTATCGAGGAACTTGAAAAGCGTCATCACGTTGACTATGTTCCCCACGACTATCTGGCAGATGAACCAGACAACAGAAATCTTTAAGTCGGAACGCAGCCGGATCAGTTTTGCAATTGAGTGCAATTACTCGTTTAGCTATAACTACTGAGTAAAAGCGAAAAGAGACGGCAGAAGAGATTGACAGCCATTAAACAGAAAGCAGTCAGCTCGTACCACGCCTCGCTAGCTTGGCCCTGCCCGAGTTTCCGGGGAGGTGGTCGCTATGTCCGAGCTCCGTCTTATGATCGTCGCTCTTCTTCTGGTGACCATTCTGGCCATTTTGGGCTAGGGTAAAACCCGGCCTTTAAAGACCAAAGCCGTCCTGCCTGGGACGGCTTTGTTTCCTCGATTATCAACTTCATACGGATGGATGCGGGGTTCGATACCCCGGCGGCCTGATCGGCAGGCCGCCGGGAACTCTCACTCCTCGATAAAAGCCGGCGCTCGGTTAGTTCTGCGCATCTTGAAATCGTCAGTTTCGTGGGAGACGTAGAGGATGCCGTCCATCCCATCTCGCGATGCATATGAAAGGTGAACAGAACCGCAATCCGCTCCATCATTGTCGAGAAGATCGAACGAATTCGGATCGCTCGTTGCGACCAAACGACCACTCAGACAAGAGCCATCGTCATTACAGATTTGCCATTCCATGTCTTCGCCTGCAAGAATCGCCATAGACGTCCTGGTCGCGCCATCGTTGACATACATCCCGTCTATGCCAAAACCGTTTTCAGCGCCATCAATAAACGATTGCTCGGACCTATACTTCGCGAATGATGCGCATAGTGCCATTGCAAGACCGATTACAAGGCCAACAATCGCTATCTTTGCATAGCTCTTGCCTATCATGTCATCCTACTTTTCGCTTGCCTAAGGCAAGACGGAAGAAGTCATTCGTCGCTGCTTTTTTGTACACCTTCTTGACGCCATTGACGGTCTCATAAACAACAAACGGCTGGACCTTGTGTTCAACGTTCGCCGTTACTTTCCAAAAGCCAGGGCCGCCGATATCAATGGAAAACCCAGTCGCCATCGCCTCGCGCTTTGCCAGCGGTATCGATACGCCTATGCTTCCGACACCATTCGGGAGCGGTACCGATACACTCACCGAACCGCCGCCATACCGCTGGACGTTTACAGAACCGCTCCCGTCGATGTGAATGCCCCCCGGGGGCTGCCCAGCAACGTCGTGCCATCCGCTGGCTTTCGTTTGCACGCTCCCGTATACGGTGCTGTAGCTTGGGCGACCGCGTGTCGCATAGAGCTCAACATCATCAGATGACATCGCCTCTTCTATGATAAGGGCCGCTTCTTGCTCTGCACGTTGACGCACAATCGCCTCGACATCAGATTCACTCAGATCCGGGAATGCTAGGAATTCCACAGTTTCAGAATTGTAACCATCAGCAAATGCACCATGTGGGGTGATTAGTGACAGTCCGCCCAATGCGGCTGCCGTCAGGATTGACCTGCGAGTAATAAACAGGTCTTTCGCTGTACTCATCTTCGCCTCCAAACTTCTCACCGGGGTCCTTCTTGCCAATTTTTGCCCCGGCTCGGTTACTTCGGTTACTTGAGCGCTCCCATATATGCTTGTTACCCAGGTATGTAATATTAATTTCGGACATATCGAAATTAATCAATGGTTGCGGGAGTTTCCGACCTCAGTGAAATGCCACCCTATACCCACAGAATCAACCTGGCTCGATATGTGCCAATGGCCGCTAATGGCACTTGGTCAGCAACGGTCTTAGCCCATCGACCCCAACAGTGTCTCCTTCTGTCGCGCCGTGAGCAAGACGCACAGCGGTGGCGCCGTGTCGAGGCAGCTGGACGACCGCGTCGTCGATCGCGGCGATTACACTCGCGGCGACACGCCTCGCTAGTTTGCCTCGCCCTAGTGGACCTAGCGCGTTGCAGTTCAATCAGCTGTTACAATTACCAACCCACAAAAAAGCCCATCTAGCAGGGTCTTTGCTGTTACAGAATCCTGAAAGAAAGGGTCGAACCGAAGTGTCTGGCCGGACGCCAATTGTCCGGGAACTGCTTCTGGTCCGACCCTCTTTTACTTTACTTCCATGGCCATGCAGCGGTCTAGTACTCCTTAACGGGATGCTCCTCGCCGAATCCACCGCCGATGCCGAAGCGGCACAGTCTGTCGATTGCTCGAAGGTGCTCGTCAATGGCAGCTGCAATTTGGGTGTCGATTTCGCTGTCATGGTCGTTGAGGCTGCGAACTGCCTCGTCGGCGGCCATGAAGGCCTTGACGGCCTGTACGAGCTGGTTCTTAAAAGCATCAACCTTCTCAACTGCGGCAGCTCGGTCTGCCATCTCGCGTTCGAGTCGTTGAACGATTTCCTGTGTGTCGCTCATGCTATTCCTTTCCCTCGGGTGTTTACCTAAAATATCGCCCCGTGCGGACACGATTCTCGCTCACGACACGGCGGTAGCAGATATCACAAATTCGCAGGTAGACGGCTCAACAGGATTCGATTTACGGGGCGATTGAACCTAGGGTGGTGTGGATGTTCGCGACACCCCTTTTCCGTGTCTTAAAACGCATCTGGTGAGGTCGATTTTTCGGCCTTGACCTGCATGGCGGCGCTTTGTGGTGCTTTGGGTGTGCCCTTAAGCAGTGCTTGCATCTACCAGCGCGTGAAACATTTCGACGGTAATTCGTGAAACAAATTGCGGAACTATCGCTTCAACGGGCGCTGCCGCCGCTCAACGCGAGCGGTCAGCTTGGCACCGCAAACGGCTACTCGCCCTTCATGGCCATACACATGGCGTCGGCCATTGAGTAGCGGATACCGTCATCTTCCATCAGCGCTTCGTTGAATGCTTCGATGTCCACCATGTCCTCGACTTTCTCAAGCGCAGCCCTTCTCACGAACTCGGAAAAGGACATATTTGAGGTGCCCGCATGAGCCTGGATCAAAGCCATTTCGCTCTCATCGAATACGACCGCAATTTCGCATATCGCCATGACTGCTCCAATCAATGCCGAAACCAGGTTTTACTGGTACACATCTTATTGTTCAGATTAAACAGTCTCAAAAGGTATGCCCTCCTCAATTCAGAGACGGCATCTGGTCGCTGAAGAAGTTCATTTCCTTCGCTAAGGAAAAGGCAATCGCCTAGATCGGAGTTTCAAATGACCAACGATGATGGCCACCTCCTGCTGGATGCGATCGAGATCGAGCGGCAGCGCAACCGGATGATACGTCAGGCGATGGGATCTCGACATGCAGTTGTTGATGCGCAGTCCCGATGATGCCTATGGCTACTGCGACTATTTTGCCACGGTTCGTCGGGACGCCAATGTTCTCGATTTGTGGGCTGAGATTTAAAACATCTCGCCTGTTTCAATGCGTTTTTTGGGTTTATAGCTGTTCGCCTTTTCGGCTGTGTCGCAGTTCACTAGTTCATTCATTACGTTCTTCATATCGTCTGTAAATCAGTTATGCCGCGGTTACCGAAACCGTCGTAAAGCCCCTGGATTTATCTATGGGGATATAAGACGGTAGATATTATGCAGTTCAATACTGCGTAATATCTATACTATGAGTACAGGAGTAGCTGCAATATAGTTTTCTCCTGCAGCCACCATGCGGTCTTCTGCCCGAAGTACTGCTGGCCCTTTCTTATGGACGACGTCGATGATCGTTTTAAGGAAGTACATCGAGGACCAGAAGGAGGTCTAGCCGATGGAGCGCGGGTTCAAATACCGAATCTACCCGAACGCATGCCAGCGCGAGCAGATCGCGCGGACGCTCGGTTGCTGCCGTTTCGTGTACAACCGCGCCCTCGACGTCAAGAAGTCCGCTTATGCGAAGACGGGCAAGACGATCTCGTGGGCGGAGCTCTCCCGAATGCTCCCGGCGTGGAAGCGCGACTCTGAGACCTCCTGGCTCGCGCAAGCGGACTCCATGGCGCTCCAGCAGTCCGTCCGCGACCTCGACCGCGCCTACAAGAATTTCTTCCGACGCGTGCGCGAGGGCGGGAAGCCGGGCTTCCCCAAGTTCAAGTCGCGCCGGCACAGCCGGCAGTCCTATCGCACCAACGGCGGCAAGATCGTCGACCGCAACCATATCGCGCTGCCAAAGCTCGGGACTGTCCGGGCTAAGGTATCCCGACCGCTCCAGGGGCGTTTCATGTCGGTCACGGTCTCCCTGGACGCAGCCGGCCGCTACTTCGCCACCTTTCTCTGCACCGACGTGCCGACCAAGAACACGCCCCCCGCGACCGACCGGGAAGTCGGAATCGACCTCGGCGTCGAGACGCTTGCGACGCTTTCGGACGGCCGCAAGATCGGGAATCCGCGCCATCTCAAGAAATATGAGCGCAAGCTCGCGCGGGAGCAGCGCAGGCTTTCCCGCAGGAAGGGCGCCTGCAGGGACGAGAAGCCGAGCGACAGGTACCTGAAGCAGCGGAAGAGGGTTGCCAGGATCCATGCGAAGATCGCCGATGCCAGGACCGATGCCCTGCACAAGGTCACTACCATGCTCGCGGACGAGAACCAAGTCCTGTGCATGGAGGACCTGAATGCGAAGGGCATGGTGCGAAACCATCATCTGGCGAAAGCCGTGTCGGATGCCTCGTTCGGTGAATTCGCGCGGCTGCTTGAGTACAAGTGCGCCGAGCGCGGGCGCACCCTCGTCAAGGTCGGCCGGTTCTACCCGTCGAGCAAGACCTGTTCGGCCTGCGGGCACAGGCTCGACGCCCTGCCGCTGTCGGTGCGGGTATGGGACTGCCCTGCGTGCGGTGCGCACCACGACCGCGACGTCAACGCGGCAAGGAATATACTGGCGGAGGGGAAGCGCGTCCTCTCCAACACGGAAGGTACCGCGGGGCACGCGGGAACCGTGGCGGCTGTACCCGCCTAAACGCTCGGGGAGAGGACGTAAGACCCTAGAGGACCGTATCGGTCCCCGACGGCAGACCTCGAAGAACCGAGAATCCCCTGGTTTCAACTATGGGGAGTGTCAAACAGCTCTGTTGTTGCGTTTTGTCGTAATACAGCAATGACATAGCCGGAGCTCGCCCGCAAGTGTCGTACGCTGCCGTACAAAACTGCGTTTCGGCCATCCGCGTACTGCCAAGGCTCTGCCCTAGTACCCGGCGCCTGCGGCGGTTGTTCATATCTGAACTGCGACACAGCCGAACAAAGCAATTGCGACACTACGTAACTGTGTAATTACCGAACTACGTGATAACGACAAAACTGAAAAACGTAACTGTTGAATTGCAGAACAATGAGCTAACGCCGCGAGTGCCGGGTGCTAGGGCAGAGCCCTAGCGTGCGCCGCTTGCGGCGGTACGCTGCCGGGCATTTTGTACGGCAGCGTACGACTCTTGCGGACAGATTTCAGGACCGAATAGTCCGATGTTCAATAGTTACGTTTTTCAGTTTTGTCGTTATTGCGTTATGTCGCATTGTCGATATTACGTAGTTCGGTTTTTCACTTTTTACGCCGTTCACTTATTCACTTGTTACATAGTGCCGCTATTCCGTGGCGTCACTTTTATGCCCACCGCGTGCGTATTCGACGGTGTGGGCAGCATCTCCGAACACCTCGACTGCTGCCGCCACGAATTGCGGTGTGGTGCGCCTCGGGATATAGAAAGTTTTGTTGCCGAACACGATTGCGATCCAGGCGTTACGGTAGATGAATTGATATGCCGCCTCTCTTGAGCGCTTACCGCAGTATTCCTCTGCAATCTCGTCGATCTGCCAGAGATGGCCGAAGCCGACGATATATTCGGCGATGTACACGCTCGTCTTGATTCGCACGCGCCGCGGGCGGCGGTACGGAGCATAGCTGCTTTTCCCGGGGTCCGCTTTAACGGGCACGGAATAGACCTCGGCTCGAGCCTTTTCAGCGACCACGCGCCGTGCATCATCGAGGCTATAACGCTTGCACAGGCGCTCGCCGTCGTCGGTCGAGCACTTCACGGTAATTGACTTGATATGCGGTGCCAGATACTTGTACGTCCATGCTCGCGACGCGCCGAACTCCCACCGCAGATCTTCAATGCTCAAGAACTCATCCATCTTCTGACCTCGATTTTCTGCCGATAAACGAGAAATCCCGCAAGAGACGCATACTTGTACCCCCATCGTAAATGTGGGTACAAATCTGCCGCCGACCCGGGCGGTTCGGCGCTTGCCAGGGCTCCGCCCTTGGACCGGGGAAGGACGCTCGCGCGCCTTATTATTACAATAACGGACAGGAACGAAATAGCGCCAAATTTCAAATTATTACGATAAAAGACACGGGTGCGGCGGCGTGTGCGATGGTGTCTGCGAGAGATTATTACGATAACGGACATGGCGGATTTATCGACCCAGCACCGGGTGTTCCCCTCGAAGATGCGACCGCCGTGGCGTCACCATCCAAAATCGCGACATTGGGATGGTGCAAACTGACCCTTAAGAGTCAGTTTGCACGCCAGCTTCGTTCAACGTCAGACATTGGGAATGTCAGACATTGAACCTGCGGCAAAGCCGCGGCTGGGGCCGCATGCGGCCTGAAATCGCTCGCGAAGCTCGCTTGATCGTGCGCGAATGTCTGACAGTGCTGTCAGACATTGTCGGACAATTCAAATGTCCGACAATGTGCACGGGATCGCACTCGCAAAGCTCGTTGAGCGGTCGATAGGCGCTTTGGAATCGGCGTAAACGGCGGGTGCCAGAAAAACGACCTCACGGAATCGCGCCCATGGTCGATTCATATGCTTATTCGAGATTCTGTTTGGTTTTGGGGCGACGGCCCGTCTCTATGAGGCGAATTAGCCGTACAGCTTGAGTTCCTGCGGCTCCATATGGTCACTCCCGAGAACGACATCCCTGATGTAGTCCTGCGGCAGCAGCTCGACAGGCAAAACTGTCGCCAGGAAGTCGTCGAACCGCGCCCGAGGCGTCGGGTCGGGCGCATGCATGACCTTGGTCGCGCCGTCGGGCAGGGTGATGGTGAGCCGCACCGCTCCGTTGCGTCGATACGCCCTCGACCATTCCTCGTCCGTGTCCCCGTAGCCTTTGCGGTCCGCGGTCGTCCTCCAAACGGTCCCCAGCTCGTCGAATGACCGCGGGTGCTCGCCGAGGTCGACCCAATGCAGTTCTGACCTCTTGCGCCTCGCCGCGTTATAGGCCGGCTTCCATTCGTCCGGCAGGTAGACCCTCTCGAAGACCTCGCGGGACAGCTCGCGGAACTTAACTTCATCCGCCCGCGACCGACGCGGGTCGCTGCCCAACTCGGCCGCCTCGGCGGCCGCGGCCTCGAGCCAATCCATCGCCTCCCGGCTGCCCGCGAGAATATCCGCCGCGCCGACGACTCGGGTGCGCCTCTCGACCGTGCCGTTCACCGCCAAGTCGCGCAGCTCCTTGCGGGACCAGATGAAGCCGCCGCCGGGCCCGAGGCCGA
>OGXQ01000713.1_pt1 | contig 26494 bp, 19 predicted proteins | sample 1576291 | NCBI WGS metagenome assembly OGXQ01 (sample SAMEA3541575, study PRJEB24748) | human gut metagenome | biome: human gut; feature: human-associated habitat; material: faeces | place: China | collected 2012 | reverse complement strand
AAGGTACGATTAAAAGGATAACAAACACGCGCCCCCCCACATCGATCCCGAAGCCGATATGGAACAACTCGCCGGCTTTGTCGGCGAAGAGGTGATACGCCGTCTTTACAGCGACATCCATGCCCTGCCTGCCGAGCAGCAGCGGATTATCCGCCTCTCGATCGCCGGTTTCAAGGGCGCGGAGATCGCCCGGCGCCTCGGCATCAGCATCAACACGGTCAAAACCCAGAAGTACCGCGGCTACCGTTCGCTCCGCCTGCGGCTCAGTAAATTCTTCTTCCTTTTCACGCTTTTTATCGCCCTGCTGCGGGTCTGAAATAGAAACAGCCGCTTCTTTTCGGAAGCGGCTGTCTTGTGTGTCGGGGTGCTCTGTTAATAGCTGGAGATACCTCCGTATTTGCATCCCATCCAACGGATTTTGCCTTCGACATCGAATGTGGAAACGACGCGTTCCTCTTCGAAGGTATCCAGGTTTGTCGTCGGGGTAAGTCCTGATCTTCGCGTCGTATAAATCATGACTGTCCCGTCGCCCAGCGCAAAAGCCATGTAACCGCTGGTTCGCGTGTAGGTTTCGTGGTCGATCGCGATGACTTCGCTGTCGAAAGTGTGGAATTCGACGGGAGCGTCCTTCGAAGTACGCGGCTTGCTCAATACCTTGCGGGGATTCGAGGCTGCCGTGTAATAAATATACCCTTGGGGTGCATAGTTAATGCTTCCGTAACCATCGATCCGGATGACGCAGATTTTGCTGTCGGGACCGAAATCGGGCAGTTCGCGGTAAACTTCGGGATATACCTCGGAGATGTCGATGCCTGCGGTCGATACTGTGAATTTGATGCTCACTTCGCGTGTGTAATACTTGCCGTCGGATTTCTTGCGGAACAGCATCATGATGCTCGATTTTCCGCCGTTATAGTTGTAATCGGCATTTTTGATGTGCCAGCCGTCGATCAACTCGTAGTCGGTGATGCCGTCCATGTTGCTGCCTTCGGGAAATTCGGTCAACTGACCGGCTTTTTTCCCGGTTGCGGTCGAGGCTGTGTCGTAATCGAAATTGACCAGCAGGAATCGTCCGCCCTTGTCGGTTTCTTCGTAAATCAGGCCGTAGTTTCCGCCGTTATTTGTGGAATACCTCGCGCCGATGAATTTCTTGCCGTTGATCTGCTTGCCGTTGTACTGCATCGGCAGGTTCAGGAAACGCCCCGTGTAGTAGATGCGCGAACCCTTGCGCTGGAAGATGCGTCCGTCGTCGGCGAGCACGTAGCTGACAAAACCTCCGTGCATGAAATCCTTCAGCCGGAAATCGGCGGGAAGCTCCTCGTCCTTGAATTCCTGGGCCAAGGTCATCTCTTTCAGGAGCGACAGGCCGTTGAACGAGGCGCAGTTGTTGGGATCGTCGTCGAGGAACATGACGTTTCCGATGATGCTGGAGGTTTCACAGGACCAATACTCTTTCAGACGCGGATTGTCGCCCGTAAAGAGAAGCGGGATGCCTGCACCGTCTTTATGGTAAGTGAAGGTATAGGGATTCGTGAGCGGTTCGGTATAACTGATGACATCGTACCGCAATTCCCCTTCCGCTGTTTCGACCAACACGCTGTAACCTTTCTGATAGGGCTGTTCCAGCTCGATGGTAAAGGAGAAAATGGTCGAGTTTCCGGCCGAATTGCGCCGGATTTCGAAGTAGCAGGATACGCGTTCGGTCTCCATGTCGCACTCCCAGTCGAGGTCCTTGGTCGTCGTTATTACCTTGCCGTCGATGACCCATTTGTACGAAAGGTCGTTCATGTCCTTGTAAACCACGTTGGGCGTGATTCGCAGGTGCTCGGAGAGCTTGATTTTGTAGGCGCGGTTGGGAACGAACAACGCCAGGTCGTTCGTCGGGTTGTCGATTACGGGCAGGTCGAGCGTCTTGTAGTCGAGATTGCTGTCGTCGCTGTAACACCCGGTCGCCAGTGCCGCCACAACTGCCAGAAGCAGAATCTTGTATTTTTTCATAATCCGTTTCTTTTAATGATTAACCCTGGATCGCCACTGTCATCAGCGTACCGTCTTCTTCGGACACCTTTGGATTCTGCTCTTCGAGCCAGTATTTGAACAGGGTGGCGTAATAGCGCTTCTCGCTGTCGTCCAGTTCGCCATAGTCGCCTGTGAAGATGTTCTGGGAGAACAGTTCGAATTTTTTGTCGCTGTATTTGCCCAGGTAGAAATCTACTACGTCCTGGTTCCACCAAGACGGCTGTGCGATTTGCGCCGTGACGCGGAGTTCCGCCTCCAGCGCTCCGGTCTGCGTGGCGAGGAAGTTCGCATTGCTCTCGAGGCTGAATTTCAGGTTATAGATGCCCGTCTTCATCCGTTCCGTCCTGTGGATCGTGACGAAGATCGTGTCGAGGAAGTCCTCTTTGTGGAAGGTCAGCTCCGGGAGTTCGTATTCTTCGCCTTTCCTGAGCGTTACTTCGTCTTCGCCGGGATAAACCTTCAGGGCGAAGGCGAGGTTCTCGGTCAGTTTGTGTCCTGCGAATTTGATCGGTACGGCAATCTTTACGGTCTCCTTGGTTGTGGAGATGAACGAGAAGTAGAAAACCGGATTGTCTTTTTCCGGATACGACATGTAGATATGCCGCAGGTCGGTCGGAGAGAGAATCTCCGATTTGTTGCAGCCGATCGTGACGAGCGCGATGGCTGCTGCGAGTATTGCTATCGTTTTTTTCATCGTTTCGACTGTTTTAATTGTTGGGAATGGCGCTTTCGCTGTCGGGAACCGGCAGGGTGAGTTTGCCCGCATGGTTGAAGTTGCCTCCGGAGAAGGCGATCGGACGATTGGTGCGTTTGAAAAAGAAGATAAGCTGTCCTTCGCCGATGAACTCCTTCCGGTATTCGTAGGTCAATGCCTCCCAGAATGCCTCTTCCGTCTCCGTTCCCGTCAGGGCGGGCGACGAGTAGCCGCGGGCTTTGCGTACGACCATCAGGTTGGCCGCTGCGCTTGGCATGTCGGTTTTGTACTGGCACTCGGCTGCGACGTAGTAAGCCTCGCTGATCCGGATGTTCGGAATAATCATGTCTTTCTTATCGCTCACCTTGACCGTGTATTTCTGCATGAAATTGGTCGAAGTGTTGATGAACGCCGATCGCCTGTCGCCGGAGGGGGTGGTGAAGAAGGATTTGCTGTCGATGGTGAGTCGTTTCGAGTTCGTGTTATTCACATAAGGCTCGTAAGTCTCCATCAGTTTTTCGTTGTAGAAGCCGAACAGCAGGTCGTCGAACATCTTGGGTGTATTCGAAATCGAAGACGAAGTTGCGAATTGCAGGGTCTTGGCTGTCACCAGGTCGATAATCTCCTGTGCATAGCTGAGCGCATCTTCGGTCTGCTGGGCCCAGAGGCAGGCGCGGGACAGCAGCACCGTTACGGCGTAGTAATTGAGGCGCGTACCGCGGTTGCTGTAAAACTTACCCTGCGAAGGCATGTTCGTGGCGAAAAAGCGGTAGGCCGTCGAGGTGGTCTGCGAAGGGCCGATTTTCACGTCGTAGGTCTTGAGCAGGTCGTGAGCCAGCTTGAGGTCGGCGATGACCTTGCCCATAAACTCCCGGTTGGAAATCGGCGGATTCACCGTCGAGGGATAGGTTTCGACATAGGCAATGTAGCGGCCGTCGGGATCGACCTCCATCGACGTGCCGAACAGGCGCATCAGGTCGAAGTGCATCATGGCGCGTATGGCATATGCTTCGCCGAGGATCGTGTTACGGTCGATTTCACCCAACGTGAAGAAATTCTCGTCGGCCTTTTTGACGTGGGCGATCAGGTCGTTGGCCTGCGCGATGATCTTGTAACCGGCGCTCCATGTGGCCGAGGCGATTGCAGCAGCCTCCTTGGCGTCGTATTCGAGGTTGTACATCTGCGGATAACCCTTGTAGTCGCTGGCCGGGTCGATCGCATAATAGCGGGCCCATACGTCGGTCATGCCCCACGAGAGTTCCTTGCCGTACATCGTGATGTCCGACATCTGGTAGTAAAGGCCGTTGATGGCTTTGTAATAACCCGCGGTATTCTTGTAGAGATCTTCTTCGGTGATTTCGTACTGGGGCTCTATCTTCAGCCAGTCTTCGCATGCGGTGGTCATCGTTGCGGCGAGGAGCAGCACCAGAAGGTATGTCTTTTTCGTTTTCATGATTCGCGCGTTTTTAGAAGGATGCATTGACGGAGAGGGTGAACGAACGTGCGTAGGGCGACGAGAGGCCGCGCTCGACCTGGATCGAGCTGACGGTGAACAGGTCGCGGCAGTTGAACTGCAGTTTGAGGCGGTAGAGCCCCAGCTTGCTGATCAGGTCGCGCTTGAACTCGTAACCTACCGAGAGGCTCGACATGTTGAGGTAGCTGTAATTCTGGACCAGGCGTGAGGTTGGACGCGTTACGGAGTTGTAATCCTTGATGTTGCGGAAGCGGGCTACGTCGCCGGGTTTGATCCAGCGGTCGCTCAGCACGCGGCGGTCGCAGTTGCTGTTGAGGATGTCGGCCATTTCGATCGTCTGGCGCAGCGTCTGGTTGTAACGCTGTCCGCCCCACTCGTAGAGGAAATAGGTGTCGAGCGTGAGCCCTTTCCAATAGGCGCTCAGACCGAACGAACCGCTCATCGTAGGCTCGGTGTCGCCTACGAGGACATTCTCTGCGGGGTCCCACTTGAAAGTGGTCGATCCGTCGCGGCGCAGGAACAGTTCCTGCCCCGTCGCGGGGTCGATACCCAGCGAGCGCATGGCGTAGATGCCTGTCTGCGAGCCGCCTTCGTAGTAGCGCAGCAAGGGGGTGGCCTGTACGTCGTTGCCGCCGTTATTGCTGTTGTAGTGTTCGTTTACACGGTCGTTGTAGGCTTTCAGCGAGTTGGAAATTTTCTTGAGCTTGCTCTTGTTCGACGCTCCGGTGAACATCAGGTTGATGATCGTGTTCTTGGTGTTGACGATGCGGCTGCGGAGCTGGATTTCGTGTCCGCGGTTCTCTACCTGGCCTACGTTCTCCTTGTAGGTGGTGAAACCCGACGAGGTGGGGATGGTCATGTCGGCCACGGAGTCGTGCGTATCCTTGACGTAATAGTTGTACTTGGCGTAGAACAGGCCGTTAAGGATTGTCATTTCAAAACCGAAGTCGGTCTGGAGCGTGCGCTCCCATTTCAGGTTGGGATTGCCCAGGTAGCGGATTTCCACGCCGTCGCCGGTGGGGTAGTGCCACTCGGTGATCATCACGTATTTGTTCTGTGCGGCGTAGGAGGGGAACGATACCTTACCCGTCATACCGTACGATCCGCGCAGCTTGAACTGCGTCAGCCACGGGGCCTTCTGTTTGAAGAACTTCAGGTTGTGGAGGTTGACGCCCGCACCCGTCGAGAAGAAGGGGGCGAAACGCTTGTTCGCACCGAACTGCGAACTGCCGTCGATACGTCCCGAGAGGTCGGCGAAGACCACGTCGTTGTACGAGTAGTTGAGCACCGAAAGGGCGCTGAACAGGCGGTTCTTGCTTTCGAGGTAGCTCTCCGTGTCGAGGTCCTTGGCATAGCCCGGGCCCGAGAATCCGCCTTCGGGGAAGCCGCTGTAAGTGAATCCCTTGTAATCGGTCTTCTCCTCGCGGATGTTCAAGCCGACGACGAAGTTGATGTTGTGCTTGCCGATCTGGTCGTTATAGTAGCCATTTACGTTGATGTCGTAGTTCGACTGTTTCTGCGTCGAAGTTACGAGTTGTCCCTTTTTTTCCGTGTCTTTGAACCTGCTTGCCGCGGGATCGGTGAACTTGTCCGCATCGCTGACGATGTAGCCCAGCGCGATGTTGGCCTTGAAGTTGATCTTCTTGTTGAGGTAGTAGCGCACGTCGAACTGGTCGTAGAACTCGTGGCGTTTGCCTTTGTCGAAACTGCCCAGCATGGCGTCGTACATCGGGTTGCGATACGCCGATCCGCTGTGCCAGGTGGTCATGTTCATGCCGATCTTGCCGTTCTCGTCCAGGTAGGTGTCGTAAGGGTTCATGCGCACGTATTCCGAGAAGGAGCCGTAAGGCGACTCGTTCGAGTTGACCAGCGTGGTGGTCATCTGGTTGCGGAAGGTCAGGCCCTTATACTGGTATTGCAGGTTGAGCGCCGCCTCCATCTTTTTGCGGTTCAGCCCCTTCATGACGCCTTCCTGGTTGTCGTACATCAGGTCGATGCCGTAGCGGAATGCGTCGGCGCCGCCCGAAATGCCGATCGAGTGTTTGTGGCTGAACGACGAGTGGAGGGGCAGGGCGAGCCAGTCGGTCTCGATGCCGCGCTCGATGTTCTGCAGTTTGCCGTTGTACTCCTTGAGCTTGGTGGCGATCAGGGTCGGGTCGTCCGTGTCGTAATAGCCGGCCAGCAGCTCGGCTTCGAGCTTCTCGCGGGCGTTCATCAGGTTGTAGCTCGACAGGTCGGGGGCGCTGATCGCGAAGTTGCCGCTGTAACTCACGTTCAGGCGGCCGTTGGTGAAACTCTTGGTCGTGATGACGATCACGCCGTTTGCGGCGCGCGAACCGTACATGGCCGTAGCCGCAGCGTCCTTGAGGATCGTGTAGGTCTCGATGCGCTCGATGTCCAGGTCATAAATCTTCTCCATCGAAACTTCGTATCCGTCGAGCATGAAGATCGGACGGTTGGGGTCGTTCTTCAGGGCGTGCTCCGACGTGAGGCTCTCGTCGAGCACCGGCGTGCCGATGCCCGAACGTCCGCGAACGTACATTTCGGGCAGGGCGTTGGGGTTCGAGCCCATGTCGAGGTTCTCGGTGACGCGGAACGAAGGCTCGAAAATCTGGATGGCGCTGAGCGGGTTGCCCGAGGGGGCCACTGTTTTGAGCTGTTCGCCCGTGATGGTCGTCGATGAACCCGAGAACGATTTCTGGGCGATGTTCAGGATACCCGTGACCACGACGTTGGAGATTTCGCTCACCTGCGGGTCCATGTGGATATTGATCCGGTCGAGCTCCTTGATCGATTGCTTGCCGTTCTGGAAAGCGGTCAGTTCCTGGGGTTTCATGCCGAGGAACGAGAACGAGAGGACCATGTTGTCCGTGCGGCGCGAGCGGAGCACGAATTTGCCGTCGGGTCCCGTCACGGCGCCGCGTCCGGCCTCTTTCAGCACGACGCTGACACCGGCCAGCGGCAGTCCGTTCTCGTCGTAAACCACGCCGGAGAACTGTACGGCTTCTTCCGTGCCCTTACGGATCTCTTCGGCGGGACGGATGACGATCATGTTGCCACGAATCTGATAGCTGAGGTTGCTGTTGCGCAGGCACAGCTTCACCACGTCGATCACCGTGGTATGGGCCATCTGGATCGAGACGCGGGGCAGCGATTCGATTTGCCCGTTGTTGTAGACGAAATCGTACTGCGAGTGGTTGTCCAGCCAGGTGAAGACCTGCTGCACGGTGGCATTGCGGAAATCGACTGCAATTGTCGGCTGCGCTTGTTGCGCGCGGGCGATACCCAGTCCCGTCATACAAATCGTCAGCAGCACGGCCAGCCGCCGTACCAGTCTGCCGGGAAAACGCCCGTCGGGTAAAAATTTCTTCATACGCTGTCAGGTTATTTGAAACAAAGTATTTAAAAATACCCGCCTTCGGACTTCGAAGGCGGGTATTCTTCAAAGTCCTAGTCTATGAGCCGGTTGATCGACTCGTAAATAAAGCGGTAATGCTCGCGGGTGCGGCGGTCGGAGGTGTTGATGTAGGGTTTCACGACGTTACGCAGCTCCTTGAGGATGCCGAAATAGAGCTGGCGCGTCGACTGCGTGTTCAGTACGGGCCAGTATTTCAGCGCACCGTACTGGGCGCTTACTTCGTCGCGGCCGAAATTCACGTCGTTCACCGGGTAGAGCAGCGGCAATTCGTCGGCAGCCTTCATGCAAGCCTCGGGATCGCTGAAGTCGAAGATGCTCGGGTCGTCGGCGATCTGTGCGGCCAGTGTCGACGATGCCCCGCCGCGATTCTTGAATTTGGCGTTCCGGTCGATGACGTGCGATGAAGCCATCATCGTCTTGGCGAAGTTTGTCTGGTAGTAGAAATCCTCGTCAGCGAGTTTCTGGCCTTTGCGGGTCTTCTCGAAGAGCTTGTCGAACATGTAGCGGATGTAGCGCTTGTGGTCGAAATGGTCCTCGCCCTGTCCGTCGTAGACAAACAGGCGGGTCGCCGTGGCGGTCATCAGCAACTGTACGTAGTCCTTGTGCTCCTCGATACGCTCGCGCTGGATGCCCATCAGGCGTACCAGTTCGGGACGGCATACCCAATCGGGCATGTAGCGGTGGGCGTAGAGAATGTCGAGGGCCTCTTTCTGGTCCTCGTAGGAGGTGAACTCGTAATTGGGTACGGGGTCGTTGGCCTTGCGCTCGTAGGTCTTCACGCCGTAGGCCGTGATGGCGACCTGCGTCAGTAACTGCTTGTAACGGCGGTAGAGGTAGTTGTAAAGGCCCTGGCGGTAGAGGTACTCCGGATCGTCCTTGTCGGAAATCCATTTGTCGAAGTTTTCCATGCAGTACTTCAGGTTGCCGAGCGCATACTTGAAGTTCTTGATGTCGTCGTCGCCCACGTCGTTGGCTCCGCAGTCGGGGCAGTCCTTGGCGTTCTCATACCGGTAGATGGGATTGCCGACCGTTGCGTCGACCCATTTCTCGACCACCTTCAGCTCCTCTTCGGAAGTCTTGGCTCCGGGGATGGGTTTGTAGAGGCACTTTACGACATGGTAATCGTATTCGCCCACGCCCGTCGGGGTGATGCGGTAGCCCTTCTTGACGGCGTCGATCGGTGCGATGAAGTTGTACTTGGCGATGTCGAGCATCGAAGGCGTCGTGCCGTACTTCTGCGTGAAGGCCGGGTTGTTGCGCAGCGAATCCGACGGGAAAGCCGCCGACGAGGTGAGGTTGTACGACATGCCGAAACAGTCGACGCCCGTCAGCCACGTGAAGTGGTTCTTGATGTGCTCGAAGAGCGTGCTGTCGGGCATGTAACGCTGGCGCACCGAGGGGTCGGCGTGTGCCGTGAAGACGAAGATCTCGAACGGCATTTCCCAGACCATGTTGTGGCAGACCATGACCGTCGTGCGGAGAATTTCGCCGCTGCGGGGGTCGACATAGGTGCGTACGCGGGAATCACCGGCCAGCGAAGGCACGTAATTGATGCAGTTGTAGCGGAAATTCTGAGGGCTGAACTGCGGGTCTTCCTGCGGTGTGGGGAACGGCTTGACGCGGATGGCGTCCTTGAATCCGATGGCTTCGAAGCACTTGTTCCATTCGAGGATGCCTTTCGTGATCGCTCCGCTCATCTGTGCGGTGAAGGTGGTGTCGATGTAGAAGACGATCGGCTCTTTCGGCTCCACGGTTTCGCCGCGGTCGTATGCCGCCTGGTCCGACGGCTCCATGCGCCAGCGCGTGGCGAAGTAGACGGGGTCCATCAGTTTGTAGCCCGAATGGTAGTTGTATTTGCCCAGCACGTTCAGCGGCAGGCGGAAATCGGCCAGGCGCGGACGCATCGGGGTCTCGGGCAGCAGGGTCAGCGAACGCACCAGTTTGGCGGTGGTCACCTTGTTGTAGGTCTTGCCGATCTTGCTGTCGTAGGTGATGTAGCTGGTGATGTTGGCGTTGTCGTCGAAGGCGGCCACGTCGACCAGCATCGAGCGGTCTTTCTTCTGGTTGAAGGAGATGCCGCGCAGTACGAGTTTGGTCTCCGAGCGGGGGTCGATGGCCGTCAGAAGGCTCTCGTCGCCGATGAACAGGTCGGTCATGTCGAACACGACGGCCGTCGAATCGGCGTTGAAGGCTTTGATCTTGTACGAGCCGAGGATCGCCGGCATGTTGCTCTGCTCGAGCGCACGGCGGATTCCCTCGCTGTTGTCTCCCACCACCGACTGGCTGCGGTCGCGGCGCAGTACGACCGAGCGGTTGATCGTGTCGAACTTGACCTGCAGCGGACGCAGGGGCGACAGGCCGACGTAGCTGTCGGTATGGTCGGTGATCTCGGCCACCGACGACATGAGCATCATGTCGCGCCCGAGCGTCTTCAGGGGCAGTTCGACGAGCAGTTGGTCGTCGACCAGGTGCAGGGTCATCATGCCTCCCTTGGAGGTTTTTACTTTTTTATCTTTGAAAAGCTTGTCGTAATCGCTTTGCTTCTTCGCGGGTGCGGCGGGAGCCGTCGTCTGGGCCTTTTTCTTGGATTTCTTACCTTTGGCGACGGTTGCCGTCGTGGCGCCCGACAGGAGCAGCAGCGAAAGCAGACAGATCAGTTGTCGTTTCATAATTTCGGATCGCTGTTTTGAGTTAAACTACTGTAAAGCACCTTCGATGCGGTGGAGCAACAGTTCGTAGTGGTTGCGCGTGTCCTGATCGCCCGTGTAACGCTTCTGGCGCAGCAGGTCGCGGACCTGGATCAGGCGTGCGTAGTACATGGCGTCGCGCGGAGTGAGCGACTCGGTCAGCGAACGGAAGTAGCCGAAGCCGCTGATCTCCTCGGGGGCGTTGAACAACTGCGCTTCCATCTGGCGTTCCAGGCTGGTGAGCATGTCTTCACCTTCCATCGCTTCGGCATAGAGTCCGCCGGTGTTGATGTTCCAGCCGTTCTCGTCGATCGAGGGGCTGAACCCGAAGCCGCGTTGGTCGTCGGCCAGCGATTTTGCCGAGCCGCTGCCCGACTGGGGCATCAGGCGCGTGATCATCAGCAGGAAGTCCACATAGGTGTTCTGGTTGCTGCGGTCGCGCGGCGTGGTGCTCCGGCCCTGGATAGTGTTCCGGAAGATGCCCTTCATGGCGTCGTCGGAGTGCTCCGACTGGGTGTATGCGTTGGGGGCGGGGTCGATCATACGGCCGAAGCTGCCTTTGTCTGCGGTGATTAACGACACCAGCAGGCGCTGTACGCGGACTGAGAGGTTGCCCTGCAGGGGCAGTTCCTTGAGCAGTGCGGGATCGTCGATCCAGTCGAGGTCGTGGAGCTGGTCGACGAGGAACTTCTGGGCGCGGCGCTGGTAGTCGCCGTCGACGAACGAATAGGAGGGACGCGGGTCGCCGGCCTTGCGCTCGTTCATCATCATACCGCCCTTGATGTTGTAGACGTGGCTAACGAAGGTCAGGTACTGGTTGAGCAGCGACATGTAGATCGCCTGACGTGCCGTAAGGTCGTTGTCGTCCTCGCCGTACCATTCGTTCAGGTGCTTCATGATGAACTTGAGGTTCTTGATGCCGTACTCCGCACCGCGGACCAGGTCGTCGCCGAGGTCCTCCGACAGCGATGTCGGGTCGAGCGTGTTGTAAACCTGCTGCTTGCCGTAGCGGTAGATCGGGTCGGCGGCATGTACGCGGATCAGGCTGTCGAGCCAGGGCTGCTCCTCTTCGGGAGTCTTGGCGTCGGGCAGGTAGGTGTAGAGCCACTTCACGGCATATTCGTCGAACACGCCCATGCGGGGAGGCATCATGCTGACGCCGCGCTCGTAGTCGCCGGGCTGTGCCACGTGGTTGAAACGGGCGTAGTCCATGATCGAGTAGGTCGTGCCGTATTTCTGCGTGAACGAAGGCGAGCGGAGCGAGTCGATGGGAATGGCGGCCGACGAGCACATGTTGTGCATGTAGCCCAGGCAGTGGCCCACCTCGTGCGAGAGCACATAGCGCAGGGCGCTGCCCATGATCGAGTCGGGGATGTTCATCGTGCGGACGTTGGGATCGGCGCCTGCGGTCTGGAGGAAACGCCAGCGGTTGAGCAGTTTGACGATGTCGTGGTAAACCATTACCGAAGCGTTGATGATCTCACCTGTGCGGGGATCGTCCCACGAGGGACCCATGGCGTTCTGGATGGCGATCGGCGCGTAGCGGATACACGAATATTTCAGGTTGTCGGGATCGAATTCGGGGTCTTCCTCCTTGGTGGGGTAGTCGCGCACCTGCACGACGTTCTTGAAGCCGATCTTCTCGAAGGCGTGGTTCCACTCCTCGATACCCTCCTTTGCGTAGGGTTTCCAGGCTTCGGGCAGGTTGTCGTCGAGGTAGAAAACGATGGGTTTCACCGGTTCCACCAGTTCGCCGCGCTTGTAAGCCTCCACGTCCTTGGGCTCCACGCGCCAGTGACGGGCATAATAAACGGGCAGCGTACCGCGGTTCATATTGGCCGAGAAGCGGGCCTTGCCCGTTACGAAGATGTTCATGCGCGGGTCGGCGATGCGCGGACGCATCGGCTCTTCGGGCAGCAGCAGCAGCGTGCGGGTCACCAGGGCGGTGAAGGCGCGCTTATCCTCGATCTTGCCCATGACGGGGCCGTTCGAATAGGTGACGGTCGTCGTGTAGCTCAGGTAGCTCTTCACGGTCACGTTGTCGTCGAAGGCTTTGATGTCGCCCAGGTGGCTGTTCGACTTCTGGAACGAGGTCGAGCGCGTGAAGGGTTTGTACCCGAAGGTGCTGTACGGGTCGAACGGCGACAGGTCGCTGTTGTCCTCCATGAAGAGGTTCGTGGCGTCGATCACTACGGCCGTCGAGTCGGCGTTGTAAGCCTCGATCTTGAAGGCGCGGTAGATGCCCGGGATCGACGAACGGCGTACGGCCTCTTTGATTCCCTGGTCCTGCTCGTCGCCGCTGTATATGTCGTTGACAAGGCACAACTGGACGCCCTTGCCCTGCTTGGTGAAGGTGACGTGCAGCGGGGTGCTCGACTTGTAGCCGATCACGCCGTGGTCGTTGGAACTGATCTCCGAAACGGTCGATCCCAGCAGCATTTCGCGTCCGAATACGGACATCGGCAGCTCGAAATAGAGTTTCTCGCCGTCGACTTTGTGCAGGGTGAGCAGGCCTTTGACAGTCTGGCACTTCTTGTCCTTGAACAGTTTTTCATAATCGGTCACCTTCTTTTTCGACGTGGTGTCCGCCTGCTCGGTCTTGTTTTTTTTCTTTCCCTTGCTTTTGGCGGGCTTGGCTGCCAGAAGGAGCGCCGGAATGAGCAGGGCGCACGCGAGGAATAGGCCTTTTCGTATCATACAGTTTGAGTTAAAGTGATTTTATGGTCGTTTGTTTACAATCAGGGTGTTTTCGTCGGGCATCACCAGTTCGAGGTCGGTGATGGTTTCGAGCAGTTCGATCACCTTCGCCAGCGAGTAGTCGCGCGGAATCTTGCCTGTCAGCGTGTACTCCGCAGGGTTGACGTTGACCTGCGTCTCGACGCGGTACCAACTGCGGATGTCGGTCAGCACCTCCTCCAGGTCGGCGCTGTAAAAGGCCAGTTTGTCCTGCGTCCAGGCTGCATAGGTTCCGGCGTCGACCTCGCGCACGGTGAGCGGGTCGGCCGCGCCGCGGGTCTGGGACTGCATGCCCGGTTCGAGGGTCACCGTGCCGCTCTGGTTGCCCACCTCGACACACCCTTCCAGCAGCGTCGTGCTTGCCAGGCTCTCTCCGGCGAAGTCGCGGACGTTGAATTTCGTACCGCGGACGGTCATCGTGGTCTTCCCGGCCTTCACGACGAACGGCCGTTCGGGGTTATGCGTCACGTCGAACAGGCCTTCGCCGTTCAGCTCCACATGGCGTTCGCCGCCCGTGAACTTCACCGGGTAGCGGAGCGTCGAACGGGCGTTGAGCCATACGCGGGTTCCGTCTTCGAGCGTGACGAGGCACTTGCTGCCCTCGGGGACCGACAGTTCGTTGTACTGCGGGGCCTCCTCGGCAACCTCCGGGGCCGCTTCGTATTTCACGCCTTCGGCGCCGTAGCTGATGCGCCCTACGCCCTCGATCTGCTGCTCGACCTGTTCGTCGAGCACCATTTTACGCCCGTCGGCGAGCGTCAGCGTCACTTTGTCGGGAGCGGGATAAATGGCATCGGCCAGTTGCAGCGTTCGGGTGCGCTGGTCGGGCACGCTCGTGCGGGTGGCGAGCAGCACGCCTGCGGCCAGTGCAACGGCGGCGGCTACGCCCGTGGCGGCGATGCCCCAGCGGCGCAGCGAGCCGGCAGGTTTTTGGATGCCGGCCGCCGTGCGGAAGCGTCCGAAGGCTTCCCGTCCGTTGTAACGGTCGTATTCTGCCATACGCCGGGCCAGGTAGCCGCTGTCCTGCAACTGTTCGCGGAGCGCTTCGAAATGCGGATCACGGGTCAGTTCATCGAATTCGGCGGCTTCGCTTTCATCGAGCGTGCCGCTGAGGTGTTTGATGAAAAGTCCGATCCAATGCTCCAGTAATTCTGAATTGTTCATCTTTCTGTTGAGACCCTGTTTGCTTCAGGTATACGCTATTGAATGCGCGGCATGCCGAAAAGTATGACAACTTTTTCAATTTTTTTCAAATTCCGGGCCTTCGGGGCGGTAAACGGCGTCCGGGGCGTGTATGAAAAAGACGGATTTATTTGGTTTAACTGGTTTTTTTACGATCTTTGTGCTGCAAATCCTTATTTTATGAATAACTCGCCGAACATCAAACAGGTGGAAACCGTCCTGAAATACATTAAGCATCAGCTCTATTCCGGGCAATTACAACCGGGAGAACGCCTCCCTGCCGAGCGGCGGCTGGCGGACATGCTGGGTGTGGGCCGGGCCCCTGTGCGTGCGGCATTCCAGAAACTCGAATTTTACGGCATCGTCCAGACCTTTCCCCAGAGCGGCACGGTCGTCGCGCAGGAGAAGATGCAGGTGCTCGAACGCTTGATTACCGATGCGCTCCAGATCGAGCAGTACGACTTCGCGTCGCTGGTCTACGTGCGCGTGCTGCTCGAAGCCGAGGCCATCAAGCTCTGCGCCCGTAACCGTACGGACGAGGATCTGGAACTCATCGAGCAGGCATTGCTGGAGTGCGAGGCGAAATTTTATACCGACGAGCGCGTTTCGAAGGATTTCGCCTACCACCAGGCCTTGGCCCGCGGGGCCCACAACCCCGTGATTGCATCGATGCTGTTGGTCATTACGCCCGACGTGCTGCGCTACTACCAGCGTTACCGCGTCTGCTCGGTCCCGCAGGAAGAGGTTTGCTTCGAGCACCGCGAACTGCTGCGCTGCGTCCGAGAGAAGGACGAAGAGGGGGCTGTGGCGATGCAGCGCCGCCACCTCAAGTCGCTCAGCGAGTTCGCAGCGGCCTTCAACGACGAGAACCATTTCCTCGAATAGCCGGTCTGCGCCCTGAAATGACAAACGGCCGTCCCTTTCGAGACAGCCGTTTGCTGTGTTTAGTTGCGTCACGTTCTACCCGTCGATCCAGTCGCGCAGGATTTGAGGCATTTCTACCTCCCGGCAGCAGACCGATACGAGTAGTTCGTGTCCTTTTTGGGTAAGTGAGTAGTACATCTGGCGCCGGTCCTTGCAGCAGAGTTCACGGACCACCAATCCTTTCAGTTCCACCGAGCGGAGCACCTTCGAGGTGTTCGAGGGCGTGAGGCCCAGCAGTTCGCCCAGCTCTCCCGGGCACATGCGCTCGGTTTTCGAGAGGCTGCACAGCGTCATGCCTTCGTTCAGGCAGATGCCGTAGCGTTTTTCAAACGCGGCTTCGAACTGGTGTACGGCGCGTTGCAGGTCGCGGATTCTGCAAAGGTCAATCATCTGTCTTCACTTTATATACCGCTTGCTTTCCGCAGTGTTTCATACACTTGCCGCATTCGATGCATTTTTCCGGGTCGATCTGCGGAAGGGCGTTTCCCGTCTGGGAGATCGCGCCCGCCGGACAGATTCCGATCATCGGACAGCGGTGGTTTTGCGGACAGAGCCCGGCGTCGACCGTCAGTGCCATTACTTACCCAACATTACTTTGTCGATAGCCTCCTTGAGCGAATCCTTGGGCATTGCGCCCTGGGCCATCTGGGGTTTGCCTTCGAGCGGGATGAACAGCAGCGTGGGGATCGAGCGGATGCCGAACGCTGCGGCCAGTTCCTGTTCCTCCTCGGTGTTGATCTTGTAGATGTAAATCTGGTCTCCGTATTCGGCGGCCAGTTCTTCGAGTACCGGGGCGAGGGCCTTGCAGGGACCGCACCACGAAGCGTAGAAGTCGATCAGTGCGGGCTTGTCACCCAGATATTTCCACTCCTGGGAGTTTTTTTCGTAATCGGCGACCTTCTTCAGAAAGTCGGCCTTGGTCATTGCAATCGTTTTCATATTTGTCGTTTTTTTGTTGTTTTCCTGTGCATGGCTCCCGGTTGCGAATGCCAGAAGCGCAAAGGCTGTAAAAAGCAGTTTTCTCATCGTCTTTTCAATTGTTCTCTATCAATAACGATGCAAAGATATGATTTATTTTCCAATAAAACAAATTTCCATAGGAAAATATTTTGAAAGGCAATAAAAAAAGCGACTGCGAAATGCAGCCGCCCTTTATAAATAGAAGTGGGGTTATTCCAGATAGACCATGACGTTGCCGCTGATCTGCTGCAACGAGATTTCGCACAGTTTGGTGTTGTACTGTGCCGTGAGGATGCGCTCTTCGGCATCCAGCAGGCTCTTCTGCGCCTCGCGCATCTCGATGCCCGGCAGGACGCCCAGCAGGTAACGCTCCATGGCGATCTCGTAGTTCTCCTTGGCGGCGATCAGGTTTTCCTTTTCGAGCAGGATCACTTCGAGGTTGTTGCGGTAGGCTTGCCAGAAGTTCGCCAGGTCGGCACGCAGCGACTGTTCCAACTGCTGCTGCGTCAACTGCGCATTCTCGACGCCGATGCGGGCGTTGCGCTGTTCGCGGCGGCGGTTGCCGTCGAAAATCGTGAAGCCTACCTTCACCCCGGCGTTCAGTCCGAGCGTTCCGCGGGAGAGATTCGTTCCCGAGCCGTAGCGGTTGTAGGTATAGCCGTAGCCTGTCGTCAGGTTTACGTAGGGATAGTTGCGCGATTTGATGCTCTGCAGGTCCAGTTCGGCCAGCGAACTGTCATGCCCGGCCATCAGCAGCGAAGCGTTTGCCGAAAGGGTTTTGGCCAGCAGGTCGTTCCAGTCGAGCGTGGCGTTGACCCGGATCACCGAGTCGGGGATGACGAACTTTTCGGCGAGGTCCTCGTTGGCCAGCAGTTCGTTGATACGGATGCGCGAGGAGGTCACCAGTTCGTGCTGGGACATGTACTTCGAGCTGTCGGCGTTGAAATCGACGCGGGCCTGCAACAGGTCGAGGCGTGAGAAGCTGCCGACCTGGACGCGCGCTTCGGTGATGCGCAGCCGCTCGCGCGAAAGCGAGACCGCATAGCGGAAGTTCTCCAGGCGCAGCGTCTGCTGGATGTAGTTGTAATATTCGGCCGTGAGGTTGGCCATGAAGTCCTCGATAGTGATGCGCGTTTTCAGCGCGCCCATCTCCTGCATCTCCTTCAGACGCCTGAAGTTGGTGCGGATGCGGAATCCGTCGAACAGCGTCCAGTTTACCGCCAGTCCCACGTTGGCCGTCTGGTCGTAGACGCTGTTTTCGGTCGAGGCGTTCCCGTCGCGCGGGGTCGTGGTGCGGTCGTTATCCAGTGCGCCCGTATATCCGGCCGAGAGGTCGACCGTCGGCAGCATCCCGGCATTGCCTGCCGTGGCGTTGTTGTCACTGATGCGTTCGTCGTTGCGTACGATACGTACGTCGTAGTTCTGTTCCAGCCCGATTTCCAGGCATCTGCGCAGCGAGAGCGGAGCGGATGCCTCCCGGTTCGACGGCGCCTCCTGCGCTCCGGCCGCACTGCCGATTCCCAGCAGCAGGGCCGCTAAAAATGCTTTTTTCATGCGTCGTTTTTTTTCGATTGCTTGATTCGGTCCGTCGAGACGTAGCTGTAAATGGCCGGGACGATGTAAAGCGTCAGCAGCGTCGAGACCACCATGCCGCCCACGACGGCTATGCCCATGGCGATACGTCCGTTGGCGCCTTCTCCCGTGGCGACGGTCAGCGGCAGCAGGCCCAGGATGGTCGAGGCCGAGGTCATCAGGATCGGGCGCAGGCGCTGGAGCGAAGCCTCCTCGATGGCCCGCATCTTGTCCAGTCCGGTCTCCTGTTTCTGGTTGGCGAACTCGACGATCAGGATGCCGTTCTTGGCCACCAGTCCGATCAGCATGATGATGCCGATCTGGCTGAAAATATTCATCGTCTGGTCTGTGCCCCACATGAACACCAGCGCTCCGGCGATGGCCAGCGGCACGGTGAGCATGATCACCAGCGGGTCTTTGAAACTCTCGAACTGTGCCGCGAGGATCAGGTAGATCAGCAGGATGGCCAGGATGAAGGCGAACATCAGGCTCGACGAACTTTCGCGGAACTCTTTCGAGTCGCCGGCAAGCGCCGTACGGAAGTCGTCGCCGAGGGTTTTGTCGGCGATGCGGTCCATCTCGTCGAGGCCCTGTCCGATGGTTTTGCCTTTGGCCAGTCCGGCCGATACGGTGGCCGAAATGAACCGGTTATAATGGTAGAGCTGCGGCGGCGCGACGTTCTCGACCATCGAGATCAGGTTGTCCAACTGGATCATCTCGCCCTTGTCGCTGCGCACGTAGATCGAACGCAGGTCGGCGGGCTTGTTGCGCTGCTGGCGGTTGATTTCGGCCAGGATTTCGTACTGCTTGCCGTTCATGTAGAAGTAACCGAGGCGCTGGCCGCTGAGCCCGTACTGGAGCGTCTGGGCGATATTGCGCGTCGAAACGCCCATCAGGTTGGCCTTGTCGCGGTTGACCTCGATGCGTACCTCGGGCTTGCTGAACTTGAGGTCCACGTCGGCCATCTGGAACACGGGGCTTTCGTAGACCTGCCGCATGAACTCGGGCAGCACCTCCTGCAGCCGTTCGAGGCTGGTGGCCTGCAACACATACTGCACGGGCATGCGTCCGCGGCGGCCGCCGAAGGTGCTCTGCTGCTGGACGAAAGCGCGGGCCTTGGTCTTGGTGCGCACGGCGGCCGAGATCTGTTCGGCAATCTCCATCTGCGACCGCTCGCGGGTCGAGATGTCCGTCAGGGCGATGCGGATGTTTCCCGAGCCGCTCGACACGCGGGCCGTTACCGACTCGGCCTCCGGCACGAGCGAATCGACCAGCCGGTTGATATCTTCGGTGTAGTCGCGGATGTATTCGTAGGTGGCGCCCTCCGAGCCGCGCGTGTTGATCGAAATTTGCGAACGGTCCTCGAGCGGGGCCATCTCGGCCGGGATCGAACTCCACAGCCAGCCGATCAGGCCGACCATCAGGCCGACGAGCGGCAGGGCCAGCCAGCGGCGGCGCAGGAACGAGGCCAGCGTCCGGCTGTAAAAATTGTTGAGCCCGATGAAGAAGGGCTCGGTTTTGCTGTAAAACCAGTTTTTCTTCTCCTGCCGCACGAGCAGTTTGGTGGCGAGCATCGGGGTGATCGTAAGCGCCGCGAAGGTCGAAATGACGACCGCGCCCGAAATCACCATGCTGAATTCGCGGAACAGGCGTCCGGTCATACCCTCCATGAAGACGATCGGGAAGAAGACGGCGATCAGCGTGATCGAGGTCGAAATGACCGCGAAGAAGATCTCCTTGGCCCCCTCGATGCCGGCGTCACGGGGCGTCATGCCCCGTTCGATGCGGATGTAGATGTTTTCGGTCATCACGATCGCGTCGTCGACGACCAGTCCCACCGAGAGCACCACGGCCAGCATCGACAGCACGTTGATCGAGAAGCCTGCGATGTACATGATGAAGAAGGTTCCGATCAGCGACACCGGGATCACGATACAGGGGATCAGCGTCACGCGCCAGTTGCGCAGGAAGAGGAAGATGATGATGATCACCAGGATGAAGGCTTCGTAAACGGTATCCTTCACCTCGTTGATCGATGCGCGGATGAAGCGCGTGTTGTCGAATCCGTAGGAAGTCACCACGTCGTCCGGAAGGTCCTTCTTCATGGTCTTCATGCGCGCGTAAACCGCGTCGGCGATCTCGATGTGGTTGGCGCCCGGCTGGGGAATCACGACGACGCCCACCATCGGAATGCCGTTCATCTTCATGTAGCTGCGCGTGTCCTGTGGGCCCAGTTCAGCGCGTCCCACGTCGCTCATGCGGATGATGCGGTCGGCATCCTCGCGCACCACCAGGTCGTTGAACTCCTGCGTGGTGTGCATCAGGCCCATCGTGCGGATCGTCAGCTCGGTGGTGTTGCCTTCGATGCTACCCGAGGGCAGTTCGACGTTCTCGCGGTCGAGGGCGTTTTTGATGTCGGTAGGGGTGATGCCGTAGCCGGCCATCTTCGCAGGGTCGAGCCACAGGCGCATCGAGTAGCGTTTTTCACCCCAGATTTGCACGCCGCTCACGTCGCTGATGGTCTGCAACTGCTCCTTGACCGTCAGGTCGGCAATTTCGCTCAGTTCGAGCAGCGAGCGCTTGTCGCTCTGGATCGTGACCATCAGAATGGGCGAAGCGTCGGCGTCGGCCTTCGTCACGGTCGGGGGATCGCAGTCGCGGGGAAGGAACCGTTGGGCGCGCGAGACTTTGTCGCGCACGTCGTTGGCGGCGGTTTCGAGGTCTACCGAAAGTTCGAATTCGACGGTGATGCGGCTCTGGCCCTGGCTGCTGACGCTCGACAGCGAGCGGATGCCCGGGATGCCGTTGATGTTCTGTTCGAGGGGTTCGGTGATCTGGTTCTCGATTACGTCGGCATTGGCGCCCGGGTAGGAGCACGTTACCGAGATGATCGGGTTGTCGACGCTCGGGAACTCGCGTACACCGAGGTAACTGTATCCGATGAAGCCGAATAGCAGGATGATGATCGTCAGCACCGACGCCAGGACGGGCCTCCGTATGCTCAGTTCGGAAATGTTCATGCGGCGGCGGGATTATTCGACGGTGTCGAGTTTGACGGGAAGGCCTTCGCGCAACTGGAGCGTGCCGGAAGTGATGAGCGTGTCGCCGACGCTGAGTCCGTCGATGATCTGGATGCTCGAATCGGTCCGCAGCCCGGTCTTCACCTCGGCGGTGTGTGCTTTGCCTCCCTTGTAGAGGAATACTTTGTCGACGCCCATTTCCGGTACGAGGGCCTGGGTCGGGATGGCGATGGCGTCGGGAATTTCGTGCATGCGGATCTGCACCGTCGCAAAGCGTCCCGGCAGCAGCGTGCCCCGCGTGTTGGGGTAGTGGGCCCTGACAGCCAGCGTACGGGTGGCTACGTCGACCTTCGATTCGGTGGCGTAAACTGCGGCTTCGAACCGCTCCTGGCGTCCTTCGATGGTGAACGAGAGCCGTGTTCCGGCCTTGATCTGGTTGGCGTAGCGTTCCGGGACGAAGAAGTCGATCTTCAGGGGTGAAATCTTTGTGAGTTTGGCCACCACGACGCTGGGCGAGGCGTAAGCGCCTTCGCTGACGTTTCGAAGGCCGATCACGCCGTCGAACGGCGCGCGGAGTTCCGTGAGTGCGATGTTCGATTTCACGATGGCGATGTCGGCATTGAGCATCGCCAGTTCCGTGCGGGCCTGTTCGTAGGCCTCCTGGCTGACAGCGTCTTTTTTGAGCAGGGCGCTCTGGCGGTAAACGCGGTCCTCGGCCAGCTTGAGCTGCGCTTCGTAACGCGAGAGCTGGGCCAGCAGCGGCAGGTCGTTTACCTTGGCCAGCAGTTCGCCTTTGCGGACGACGGTTCCTTCCTGGAAGTTGATCGCCACGATCTTGCCCGAGGTTTCGAACGACAGGTCCACCTCCTCGTCGGGCAGCAGGTTGCCCACCGTGGTGATGCCGTCGGTGAGCCGCTCGGGGCGGATGACGAGACCGTTGACGTTGAGTGTGTTCTGCCTGCGGGGGGCGATCGGCGCATCGGCGTCGGCCGACGATGCGGAACCTTTGTCGCCAAGCAGGTTATAGAGTCCCAATGCCAGGCAGAATACCACGAGAACAATGGCTGTGATGATCCATTTCTTTTTCTTATTCATTGCGAGAGTCAGGTTTTTGCGTTGGAAAGTCGTATGCAAAGATACGATAAAAAGCGGTTTTGCTATCGGCTCCCGGTAGCAAAACGGGCTTCGGGACATAAAATTACGGCTCTTCATCCGATTATCCGGTCCCGGAGGGGTGAAACGGAAAAAATCGGAGGTGAAATAGCGCCGATCCCGGAATTTGAGGTGTATTCCGGCGCGGCGGTCCGCGAAAAAGCAGTCGCATAACCGCTTTTGCCATCATTCCGGAGAGGTGCTCGGTGCGGTTCGGGCGAATCGTCGTTAAACCGTATCTCGTATCGGGGACAATACGCCGGCATTGCTTCGCCTGTCGTGCTCATCGGGGACGGTTTGCACATGGGTTGAAACCAATTCCGGATTCCGCGGTAAAACCGCCCGGACGCCCACGAATAAAAAAACGACCTGCCATGTAGGCAAGTCGCTTGTTTTCATCGGTGGGAACATGCGGATTTGAACCGCAGACCTCCTGCTTGTCGAGCAGGCGCTCTAAACCAACTGAGCTATGCTCCCTTTACAAAAAAACCACCTGCATTGCTGTAAGTGGTTGATTTTAAGAGTGACACCGACAGGACTCAAACCTGTAACCTTCTGATCCGTAGTCAGATGCTCTATTCAATTAAGCTACGGTGCCGAATTGCGATTGCAAATGTAGGGCAAAAATCCGAAACACGCAAATAATTGCTCAAAAAATTTAATAAAAATGATAATCCGGCCGGTTGTCAGAAACTCATCGGCCGGATTATCAGTCAGATGCCGTTATTTCATTAATTCCTCTAACCGGGCTTGCAATTGCTTGCCGGGAAGGTTTTTGGCGACGATCACGCCTTCGGGCGAGATCAGGAAGTTCGACGGGATGAAGCGGATGCCGTACATTTCGGCGGCGGGGCTTTGCTTGCCTCCGCCGGGCGACAGCACATTCGTCCACGGAAGTTCGTTTTCAGAGACGAACTGCTGCCAGCGTGCCGTGTCGTGGTCGATCGATACGGCATAGATCACGAATCGGCGATCGCTGAATGCGTCGTAAACCTCTTTCAGATGCGGAATCTCGCGGCAGCAGGGACCGCACCACGTAGCCCAGAAGTCGAGCAGCACCCAGCGGCCGGGACCGACGAGCGACGAGAGTGTCACCGTCTCCCCGGCAGCGTTTTTCAGTGCGAGGTCCATGTAGGGCTGGCCGACGGAAGAACGCTCGATGGCTTCGATCTGCCGCCGCACACTCTCCAGCACGGGGTGGTGCTGCAATTCGTCGGGGAATTGCGCAAGCCGTTCCCGGGCCTTTGCTGGGTCCGCATCGGCGCGCCGGGAGTAGAGGAATGCGCCCAGCAGGTTGTCGCGGTTGGCTTCGAGCGCATCGCCGGGAATCTGGCGGTAAATCCGACTCAGCGAGTCGAGACGCTGCTTCCGTTCGGGAGTGTCCGGTTCGTCTTCCATCGCCTGCATGATGTTGCCGAGCGATACCTGGGCGGCGTTCATGGCGTTGAACGCATCGTTGAGCGGTGTTCCGGTGAACTGCCAGTTGCGTACGTCCCCTGTCGGTTCGAGCCGGATGTCAGCGGCTTCGAGCAGGATCGGGGCCCCGATGCGGCGGTCGTTGTGCATCAGGTTGGCGATCGTCGGTTCGGCGACGTATCCGCGGATGCGGAATGTGCTGTCGCTGCGTACGACCGTAACGGCCAGCACCGAGTCGTTCTCGTAGGGCGAGCACAGGCGAAGCGTGTCGCCCGGGGCGAGGCCGGCTTTGCCCGAAAGGGTGTAGTTGGGGCCTCCGCAGCCGGATAGCGTCACTGCGGCGAGGATTGTCGGGAAAATTCTGTTCATCGGAAAGTCTTTATTTGAATACTTCTGCGAGTTTTTCTTCGAGATGTTCGCCGCGCAGGTCTTTCGCTACGATTATGCCTTCGGGTGAGATCAGGAAGTTTGAGGGGATGGAGCTGATGTTGTAGATTGCGGTGGGATCGAATCCTCCGCCTTTTTCCTTCGCTACATTGATCCAGTTCAAGCCTTTGTCTTCGACAACTTTTCTCCATTTGGTCAGGTCCTTGTCGAGCGATACGCCGTAAATTTCGAATCCTTTTCCCTTATAGGCTTCGTATGCCTTTTTCAGATGGGGAACCTCCTGCATGCAGGGTTGACACCAAGTGGCCCAAAAGTCGAGCAGCACCCAGCGGCCGGGACCTACGAGCGATGAAAGCGCAACGGTCTCACCGGCGGCGTTTTTACAGGAAAAATCGGTATAGGGATAGCCGACGGTATTATGGGGTTGGCTGACGGCGCTCTGTGCGGTGGCTTGGGAGGCTTCTATCGATTTTTTCAGCATCGGATGTGCCTGCATCTCGGATGTAAATTGCGCCAGGCGGGCTTTGACCTTTTCGGGATCGTTTTTGATCTCCTGGTATTCGTAATTATTGAAAATGTAAACTCCGAAAACGTTGTCGAGATTGGCATCCACAGTTTGGGTGTAGAGCGCACTGCACTCGGCCAAAATCTCTTCGAACGGTTGTCCGCCTTTTTTGACCTTTTCTCCAATGACTTTCATTTTATCTTCGAAGGCCGTTTTTTGGTCGTTGAGAGGGGTTCCCGTAACCGGATAATAACCGAGGCTGCTGTCGTATGCTCCGATTCGAATGTTGCCTGGCTCCAGAAAGAAAAAGGCGGGACGGTTAGTTTGGCTCCGGTTGGCCAGGAAAACCATTTCCGGGGTTGTAACGGTCCCTTTCAGCGAAACGGTCGTGTCGGCGTCCACGATGCCCGCGGCGAGCACCGTGTTGTCGGAAGCCCGCAGATAGACCGAGTCGCCCGGAGGCAGTTCGTAACGGCCTGTGATGGTGTAACTTGCGCCTCCGCAACTGCATAGCAGGGCGGCGAGGGCGGCGGTCAGAAGGTTTTTCATGATGGCAGGTAGTTTTGGATTGGTTTTATTTGATCTCCCGGTCGGGATTCTTTTTCAGGAATTGCTCCCAGCTTTGCGAACCGCCTTTCGAGGCGGCTTTTTTGCCGCCTCCGAGCCCTTCAAGGAGCTGGTGGAAAAGCCCCACGGCATCATTTCGCTGGGCGCCAAGATGGGCGAGGGCTGGCTGCTGACCGCCGAGATGATCGAGCTGGTGCAGGGCGGCTACGGCAATATCGTCTGTGCCCAGCCGTTTGGCTGCCTGCCCAACCACATCGTGGGCAAGGGCATGGTGAACAAGATCCGTGCGCTGTATCCCGCGGCCAACATCACCCCCATCGACTACGACCCCAGCGCCACCAAGGTCAACCAGGAAAACCGCATCAAGCTTATGCTGGCCGTGGCGCAGGACCAGCGGCAGACAGAGGAAAAGCGGGCCGTTTAGGAAGGCCCGGAGGAGTTGTTTGACGGCTTGCCCTTATCGGCGTTTTGCCTTTCCGAGGCACAGAAGCCCGTGCTTTGGATGAAAAGGCCGGATGGGGGATAACCGTTTCCCGGATTTCCAGAAAGGGATGAGTGTGAAAATGCAGGAACGTAAAGTGATTCTCAGCGCAGACAGTACCTGTGACCTGGGAGATGAGCTCAAGGCCCGGTATGATGTGAACTTCTATCCCTTCCACATCCTCCTGGAGGAGCAGGATTACCAGGACAATGTGGATATCACCACTAAGGAGATTTTTGCCGCCTATTATGACAGGAAGGTGCTGCCCAGAACCTCCGCCATCAATATGGGGGAGTATGTGGAATACTTCAGCCCCTGGGTGGAGGCGGGCTTTGATGTGATTCACCTGAATTTGGGCGGGGCGATTTCCAGCGCCCACAAGAACTGCCTGCTGGCCGCAAAGGAGCTGGGCGGCCATGTATACCCCATAGACAGCCGTTCCCTCTCCACCGGCATCGCCCTGCAGGTCATCGAGGCGGGAGAGCTGATCCGTGCCGGGAAAAGCGCGCCGGAAATCGCGGAATGCCTTCGGGAGATCATCCCCTGCTGCCACGCCAGCTTTATTTTGGATACGCTGGATTTCATGCGGGCCGGGGGCCGCTGCTCGTCGGTGGTAGCCTTTGGGGCAAACCTGCTGAACCTGAAACCCTGTATCGAGGTAGACAATTCCGACGGCAGCATGCATGTGGGGAAGAAATACCGGGGAAGCCTGGAAAAGGTGCTCCCCCTCTATGTGAGGGATAAGCTGGCCCAGTATCCCGATATCAAGCGGGATCATCTCTTCATTACCTATTCCACCATCGACCCGGGCCTGGAAAAGCTGGTTCGGAAGACGATCCGGGAGACTATGGAGTTCAAGGAAATCCACGCCACCCATGCCAGCTGTACCATTGCCTCTCACTGCGGGCCCAATACGCTGGGAATCCTGTTCGAAACGGAAACGCCCGCAAAATAAAACAGGCCGGAATAAGAACAGAATACAATAAAAAGGGGAACCGCGCAGGCCATTCTGCGCGGTTCCCTTTTTTTCTATGTCATCTTTCTCCGGCGCTTTTACGCCTTTTCCACAATAAAGTTCAGCACGGTCAAATCCTGTTCGGAAACCCCAAGCCGGTATTTCTCCCCGGTCACATCGTCCACAAGCGCGCCTGCCTTCACAGCCGCCGCCAGTGCCGTAGAAAAGTCGCTCTCCGTCCCGCTGTAGCCGCCTTCCTTCGCCGTTTCGTATGCGCTTTTGCCGTCCGCTCCCTTGGGGCCTGCTGTGCCTGTGTCTCCTTTTGCTCCCTTGAGTGCCGCCAGC
>OGXQ01000708.1_pt1 | contig 26577 bp, 15 predicted proteins | sample 1576291 | NCBI WGS metagenome assembly OGXQ01 (sample SAMEA3541575, study PRJEB24748) | human gut metagenome | biome: human gut; feature: human-associated habitat; material: faeces | place: China | collected 2012 | reverse complement strand
GCGTCCTTTGATATAACCGATAAAGTCAAAAAAATGTCCGACCTTCTTGCCTTTCCCCTTCTCATAAGAGAAAAAGGTTCAGGAAACAGAGATATCATCGTGCGAAGCCTAAGCAGATACAATCTTTCTCCCGAGGACTTTCAAAGCATCATAGAAATAAACGATATCCAGGCAATAAAGGCCATGATAGCCCAGGGAATCGGCATTGGTTTTATGTACCATTCGGCCGTAAAAGATGATATAGCTGCAGGAAAACTTAAGGAAATTCCCCTTGATGACTTTGACGAATCCCACGAATTTACGTTTATATGGAGAAAAAACAGCATTTATTCAGAGCAGTTTGAAAAACTGTTTGAACTGCAGAAACCCAGGTAAAAAGAAAAAGGGAAGTCTTTTGCCTTCCCAATACCATCTAATTTATTATAGTAAATCAAAATTTTCTTCCGCTTAAAAATGCGTATACCGGATTTTATATTTTCTTACTGAAATTTAGAATCCACACTTTATATCAAATAATATGTGTTATAATGGGGCTTATGCCCATTAATATTTTTGTTATAGAATCAAACTTTTCCTGGCTGTCATAGATTTCTGTTTCTGATCTATTTATATTTTCTTCAGCGGCCTTTTCATTTTCGCTGTCTTCAGATGTAAGGCCTAATTTCTGCTTTTTATACTTTCCATAAGCTAAAACATCATCAAGGGTATATGTAATTTCCATTGACTCAAAATCATCAGAAGATAAAAGCTCACTTGTTATACCATATCTGCCGTCAAGGAATTCCATATCGATGTCATCAAGATCAAATGCAAAAAGTGTATCTATCTCATCAAAAAATTCAAGTTTAACATCCACTAAACCAACAAGGTTCATACCTTCTTCAATCTGCCCCTGTTCTGTTTCTACTTCAAAATAATAATCATAACCACTCTTAGGCATATCTATACGTCTTAATGTAAGCGTATGGGTTTCTTCCTTCTCTTTCTCTGTTTCATCTTCTCTAACGCTGAGTTTCAGTTCCTGATTCATATATCTGGAATATTCTAAAACATCGTCAAAGGTATATGTGATCTCTATTGACTCAAAATCATCGGAAAGCAGGAGTTCCTTTGTAAGACCGAATCTTCCGTCCAAAAAGTCCATATTCATGTCTCTGTCAGCAAAAGCAAAAAGTGTATCCTGTTCATCAAAACGGTCAAGTGGTACGGTTCCCCTTCCCATTATATTCATACCTTCTTCGATTTGTCCCGGCTCTGTCTCTACTTCCCAATAATAGTCATAAAACTCCGTCGGTTCGTCTATACGTCTTAATATAAGTGTATGGGTCTCTTCATTTATATCCGATGTATCCGAATCAGCCGCAAATGCTGAATTTGCGCCTGTTACTGTAAGCATTAATACTGTTAAAAGGAAAAATACTCGTTTCATATTATACCTCCTTAAAAATATAAATGACACATACGGACATTTATACGGTGATACCGTTATTGCCATGGTTGCGGAAATGCTGAACAAGGCAACCGATGATGACGCTATTGTCGGAAGATACGGCGGTGATGAATTTTTCGTGTTTTTGAAAAGTAGCAGAATAGCAGAGAATGCCGACAGAGTTGTTGACAATGTATGTAAGATTAATATTTCAGACGATAAGAGAATAACGTGCAGTGTTGGAGTGGCAGACGGCAGAATATTTGAAGAAGTGCCTAATTATAAGGCGTTGTTCTCAAAAGCAGATAAGGCACTGTACAGTACAAAAAAGAATGGCAAGGCTCATTGGGAGATATACAATGAAAATATTGTGTACGACAATTCAAGTCATGCGATTGATTATGAAGTTGATGACGCCGAAAACAGTACGGAATTATTTAAGACACGCGATATGATGAAAGTGTTCCTTGAACTTTCTTCAAGTGCGAAAAACAGCGATGACGCAATGTATAAGATTATTCGGTATGTGGCTGAAAAGTTCGGTGTTGACTGGTTTCAGATAATGAAGGTCAATACTAAGGAAGACTTAATCACAATAAGCTATGAATGGTGCAATGACCCGAAATTTCAGAACAATGCGGGGAAAAGAGGATATTATTCTCATTCTGACATTGAGCATTTCAAAGAATTCTTTGAAAAATATCCTGTATTTATTCTTGCAAATGAAAAAATAAATGGATTTTCGTTAAAGTTTCAACGTGAATTTGAAAAGAATAAAAAGAACGGTGAAGTGGTATATAATGCAAATATTACAACAGGAGATTTGTTCTTTATGTTTGTTTGTACGAGGTTCGGATATGAAAATCCTTGGCAGATAGAAGAATGCGTTGAATTGAATATGGCGACTAAGCTTATGACGATGTACATTTCTCAAAGCGATAAGGAAACGGAAAATGAGAAAAAGCTTAGAAAAATAATTGATTATGACCGCAAAACAGGTTGTTATACTATTGCAAAGTTTTATGAACAGATAGGCAGACTGAGAAAAGTTGCGGAGGAAAAAGACGAACAGGTTGCTCTGTTGCATACCGATTTTTCGGGAATGCTTGATTTCAACGAACGGTTTGGTCAGATTGAGGGAGATAAGGTCTTTACAGAGTTTGCAAACTGTATTTTGTCAAGTGATAATGATTATAATATTGTAACTCACATTGACGGTGCAGATATTTTTTACAGTGCGTTCAGATTTAAAAATTTAGAAAGCTTTGATAAGATAGAAACGGTAAATAAACAATTTAGTAAAATGATTAATGAAAAATATCCCGGTGCGCATATTATTGTTAAAACAGGAATTTATGTGCTTAAAACAAATGAAGTTGTGGGAGTGGGGTTGGATAAGGCTTTGAAAGCTAAAAAGACTGTAAAAAATCCTACAGAATCATTTTGTATTGTCTATGACAAAGATAAACATGAAAATAGCCGTTGCTAATTGCAACAGCTATTTTTTTATTGGGTTTTCAATTTGTATAATCGGTCATAACTGTATTCATCAACAAGCTCGTAATTATTGTTGATTATATTCATAAACTGCTTACTGTTTACAATGTCGATATTGTGTATAACGACCCACTTAGGTTGTTTTTCAAGCATCATTTGATTAATTTGACGACCGAATTCGGGATACATTTCCGACCACCATTCCTGAAGAATAAATATCTTAAAGCAAGGCATAATGTCGGCTTGTAAAAGCCAAGTTGCTGAAATGTCGTAGCAGTATACGCTGTCTTTGTCTTCATCGGGAATTCGCGAACTAAGCTGTTTTGCACTGTAATAAATATCAGAATATACGTCGCTTGTTTTGGCAGGGTGATTTTGTGAATACAACTTCTTTGAGTAATGCACTATATTTGACTCTGATTGAACAAAGTAATTTGCCAACGGAAATGCCATTATTACGCAAAGTATTACTGCCAGAATGTTTATTTTATTTGATGCAATATAGAAGAATACAGCGCAATAAATCGGTATTAAAGGTATAAGCGTTGTGTAATAATGCGTGTAACTGAAACCGAGTAATATAGGTATCAGTGCGAATATGGATATTGTTGTGATAAATGACGCAACCTTTGGACCAAGTCGTTTTGCGAAAAATGACGATATGAATATCATCATCAAGACAGGTGCAACCCATCGCAGAAGCAGTAATATGGCTGATGATGTCTTTTCTGACGAGCCTTCCGACGCGTATAGAAAGTTGAATACGAAAGTAGAAAACAACATATCCGACAGCGTCCCTTTAATAAGGAAGAAAAGGCATACAGGCACTGCCACTATCAATACACCGACTATAAAATACAGTATATTTTTAGATATATCATGAATAACAGGAGAGATTTTCTTAAAAAAGTCGCACTTGCTGGAACCTCGGCGGTAATAGGTTCTCAAATAGAAGCATTGGGTAGTAATGGTGTGTCTTCGTCGTTTTCTGGAACCTCGGAGGGCGGTGGACTTATTGTCCCTAAATCTAATGGGTTGAAAATCACAGGGACGTTTCTCGACGAAATATCTCACGATATTCCACATCAGAATTGGGGTGAGAAAGAATGGGATCGGGACTTCCGGTATATGAAAGCCATCGGAATCGATACGGTCATACTTATTCGTTCGGGATATAAAAAATTTATTACTTATCCGTCTAAGTATTTGTTGAGCAAAGGTTGTTATATGCCGTCGGTCGATTTGGTCGATATGTTTCTTCGGCTGGCCGAGAAATATGGTATGAAATTTTGGTTCGGTTTGTACGATTCCGGTAAGTTTTGGGAAACCCGGGATATGACTTACGAGATCGAACATAATAAATATGTGATTGATGAGGTTTGGAAGAATTACGGGAAGTACAAAAGTTTCGGAGGCTGGTATATAAGCGGGGAAATCAGTCGCCAGACCAAAGGGGCAATCGATGCTTTCCGTGCTATGGGGAAACAATGCAAAGACGTTTCGGGAGGGTTGCCTACGTTCATATCGCCGTGGATCGACGGTAAAAAGGCGGTTCAGGCTTCGAGCGGGCGATTGACAAAGGCCGAATCTATTTCGGTGGAAACGCATGAACGGGAATGGAACGAGATCTTCGATGGAATACACGATGTGGTCGATGCTTGTGCATTTCAAGACGGGCATATCGATTATGACGAACTCGATGCGTTTTTTTCGGTCAATAAGAAACTCGCCGATAGATACGGCATGCAATGTTGGACGAATGCGGAATCGTTCGATCGGGATATGCCTATTAAGTTTTTCCCGATTAAGTTCGATAAATTACGTTTGAAACTGGAAGCTGCGAAACGTGCCGGCTACGACAAAGCTATTACGTTTGAGTTTTCTCATTTTATGAGCCCTCAATCGGCCTATTTACAGGCAGGGCATCTTTATGATCGTTACCGGGAATATTTCGAAATAAAATGACCGTGAAAAAATCATCGTATAATATCGGTTATATCTTGTTTTTGGCCGTCGTGGCTGCATGTGGAGGTTTCCTGTTCGGGTATGATACGGCGGTAATTTCCGGTACGATTAAACAGGTTACAACCTTGTTCGGGTTAAATGATATAGAACAGGGTTGGTATGTGGGGTGTGCTCTTGTAGGTTCTATCGCCGGGGTTGCCGTGGCGGGGACGATGAGCGATTGGATAGGTCGTCGGTTGACGATGATTTTCGCGTCGATTATGTTTTCGGTTTCGGCCATTGGCTGTGCATTGTGTGGAAGTTATCAATGGCTTGTTTTTTATCGTATTGTCGGTGGAATAGGAATTGGTATCGTTTCGATTGTTTCGCCGATGTATATCTCTGAAATAGCGGTAACCGAGTATCGGGGCCGATTGGTTTCGCTGTATCAGCTGGCTATTACCGTCGGTTTTTTGGGAGCATACCTTATTAATTATTGGTTGTTGAGTGTCTCGGAGAGCACGAGATTCGATAGCGAGTTGATGAATTGGATATTTGTCGATGAAGTTTGGAGAGGTATGCTGGGTATGGAAACTTTGCCTGCACTTTTGTTTTTCATCATTTTGTTTATTATACCGGAGAGTCCGCGTTGGTTGTTGTTGCGAGGAAAGGTCGCCCGATCGGAGTCTATTTTCGGGAAGATCTATTCTCGGAAAGAACGGGTGAAGAAGCAGGTCGAGGAGTTGCAGGCTCATATAGCCAACGAGACGAAATCGGAATTCAAGTATTTGTTTCAACCCGGAATTCTTACAGCTGTCGTTGCCGGATTATGTATTGCGATTTTGGGTCAGTTTATGGGTGTAAATGCTGTTTTGTATTACGGGCCTACGATATTTGAAAATGCCGGACTGTCGGGAGGCGATTCCCTTTTCTATCAGGTTTTGATCGGTGTCGTGAATATGGGGACGACAATATTGGCATTACTCATCATCGATAAAATAGGGCGTAAGAAATTGGTGTACTATGGCGTCAGCGGAATGATTGTTTCGTTATTACTTATCGCTTTCTATTTCTCGTTCGGGGAATCGTTAGGCCTTTCGAGCATATTGATGCTGATTTTTTTCTTGTTGTATGTATTTTGTACGGCGGTTTCGATCAGTGCTGTTGTGTGGGTGTTGTTGTCCGAAATGTATCCGACGAAAGTGCGTGGTATAGCTATGTCCATTGCCGGATTTGCATTATGGGTAGGAACGTATTTGGTTAGCCAGCTTACTCCGTGGTTATTGGGTACGATAACTCCGGCCGGGACATTCTTGTTGTTTGCAGTCATGTGTGTGCCTTATATGCTGATTATGTGGCGCTATATACCCGAAACGGCGGGGAAATCTCTCGAAGAGATAGAAAAGTATTGGTTGTCGAGGAAATAGTTAAAATTTAGATATTATGGACTTTAAAGTGTTGGTAGAGCAATATAGATCGGAGCTTTTCGATTCTGTATTACCATTTTGGTTAAAGAACTCTCAAGATAAGGAGTATGGAGGTTATTTTTCCTGCCTTGATAGAGATGGTAGTGTTTACGATACAGATAAGTTCGTTTGGCTACAAGGGAGGGAAATATGGCTGTTTTCTATGCTTTATAATAAAGTAGAGAAGCGTCGCGAGTGGCTCGATTGTGCGATTCAAGGTGCAGAATTCTTGAAAAAGTATGGGCATGACGGGAATTACAATTGGTATTTTTCTCTCGATCGTCAGGGAAATCCTCTTGTAGAACCGTATAATATTTTCTCGTATACCTTTGCGGTCATGGCGTTCGGACAGCTGTATATCGCGACAGGTAACGAGGAGTATGCCGAAATAGCCAAGAAGACATTCGATATTATCTTGTCGAAAGCAGATAACCCCAAAGGTAAATGGAACAAGATTCATAAAGGGACTCGTGATTTGAAGAACTTCGCACTCCCGATGATTTTATGTAATCTGGCTCTTGAAATAGAACCCTTACTCAGTACGGAGTGTCTGAGCAGAACGTTTGAAAATTGTATTCATGAGGTTATGGAGGTTTTCCTCCGTCCAGAATTGGGAGGTTTGGTCGTGGAAAATGTTCTTGAAAACGGTGAGCTTTCCGATTGTTTCGAAGGGCGTCATATGAATCCCGGCCATTCGCTCGAAGCGATGTGGTTTATTATGGATTTAGGAAAAAGGCTGGATAGGCCGGAGCTTATTATGAAAGCGAAAGATACGGCGTTGAAGATGGTAAACTACGGCTGGGATAAAGAGTATGGAGGCTTGTTCTATTTTATGGATATGAAAGGATATCCTCCGCAGGAGCTCGAATGGGACCAAAAACTGTGGTGGGTCCATATCGAAACGCTCATCGCTATGTTGAAGGGATATCAAATGACCGGCGATAGGGGCTGTTGGGAATGGTTCGAAAAAATCCATGATTATACATGGTCTCATTTTAAGGACAAGGAATATCCCGAATGGTTTGGTTATTTGAATCGCCGGGGAGAAGTGTTGCTCCCGTTGAAAGGGGGAAAGTGGAAAGGTTGCTTCCATGTACCGAGGGGGCTTTATCAGTGTTGGCAGATATTAGAGAGTATATAATAATTAACACATTTTTTATGAAAGCGTCTTATTCGAGTAAAAAAGGAGTTGCGAGAAATTTATTGTTTTTCTTGCTACTCTTCTTCATGCTGCCATCGATGGCGATAGCGCAATCGACGGTGAGAGGAATTGTTACCGATGATAACGGAGAACCGTTGCCGGGTGTAGCAGTTGTAAAGGACGGGACATCGCTTGCTGTTAGTACCGATATCGATGGCCGTTTTGCCATTAAAGCGAGCGAGGGTGATGTGCTGAAATTCTCGTATGTGGGAATGGAATCGAAGACTGTAAAGGTCGGTAAAGAAAATGAACTTAATGTAAAGTTATCTTCTTCTCTGACAGAGCTTGATGAAGTTGTCGTAGTGGGGTATGGTACACAGAAGAAAGTGAATTTGACCGGTGCGGTGCAAAGCGTATCGGGGCAGGACTTGATTCGAAAGAGTACCTCAAATTTATCGACAGCTTTGCAGGGAATTGTGCCGGGATTGTCGGCTGTACAATCGTCGGGTCAGCCGGGAGCCGATAACGCTTCTATCGAGATTAGAGGTATCGGTTCGCTCAATTCATCGACTTCTCCGTTGGTGCTAATCGATGGAGCAGAAGGCGATATGAATCGTATCGATATGAATACGGTAGAGTCTATTTCGATTTTGAAAGATGCGGCATCGGCTTCGATTTATGGTTCACGGGCGTCGAATGGTGTCATTTTGATTACGACCAAACGTGGAGCCGAGGGTAAAGTAAAAGTAAATTACAATGGTTATGCCGGGTTTTCGACACCGACCTACTTGCCCGAACCTGTAAGTGCAATCGAATATATGACTCAAATGGACAAGGCTTATGTCAATAATGGTCAGGATCCTGTGTATAAAGATATTATTGAGATATATAAAACTCAGGGAGCCGATAATTATAACTATTACGATACCGATTGGAAAGATTTGGTGTTGAAAGATTCGGGATTCCAGCAAAGTCATTCGGTGAGTGTGAGCGGTGGAACGAAGCTGTTGAATGTATTTGCCAATGCGGGGTATTATTATCAAAACGGTATAATTCCTAATAATAGTTTTTCGCGTGCTACATTACGTTTGAATACCGATATGCAGGTTCGGAAATGGTTGAAGGTCGGAGTCGATGTCCATATACGGCAAGCTACTGCTATACGTCCTTCTCAGGATTCTGCCGCAGGTATTATCGGGAGCATTCTTACCATGACTCCGATTACATCGGCATTGAACGACGATGGTACTTATGGTTACGGAAGAACCGGATATAATCCTTTGGCCATAGTGAACGACGGAGGTACTCGTAAAGATGTGGCTCCCGAAGTGACTTTCAGGGCTTTTGCCGAGTTTACTCCGTTGGAAGGCCTTTATTTGAAAGCCGACTATACTCGCCGTCAGGTGAATTCCGAGGGTGCTGTATTTATACGTCCTTACGATACTTATGAGGGAGGCCGTTTCATGATGACCTATCCTTCGACGAGCAATAATGGTACTCGACAAGAAGAACGTACGAAAACAGTGAATCAGCAGTTCATTGCTCAGGCTTCGTATGAGAAAACGATAGAACGTAATTATTTTAAGGTAATGGGCGTTTTCCAAGCAGAGAAACTTGATTATAATTATCTATTAGCCAGTCGTCAAAATTTCCAATACGATGGCTATGAAGATTTAATGCATGGCGATGCAACTACTGCCGGTAATTCCAGTAACCGATATGAGCTGGCGCAGTTGTCTTACGTTTATCGGGTAAATTATTCTTACGATAACCGGTATTTGATAGAATTAAACGGACGTTATGATGGAACTTCCCGTTTCCGCCCGGAGAGTAGGTGGGGATTCTTTCCTTCGGCTTCGGCCGGTTGGAGAATTTCGGAAGAGTCATTTTTCGAGCCTGCAAAGACTGTGGTGGACGATATGAAACTGAGGGTTTCGTATGGTACAATGGGTAACCAGTCTATCGGTAGCTATTATCCCTATGTGGCAGCCGTAAATAGTTTGTCGGGTACGGTCAATTATTGGTTCGATAAAAAACTGACGACCGGAATCGCTCAGGCTCAATTGGCTAACGAATTGATTACGTGGGAAAAGTCTAAACAGTTTGACGTGGGCTTGGACCTTACTTTATTCAAATCTCGTTTGTCTTTGACCGCCGATTATTATATTCGTAACATTAGCGGAATGCTTCAGCAATTCGATCTGCCTGATTTCGTAGGTATGAGCGCTCCGTGGCAGAATGCCGGTTCTATGCGCAATAACGGTTGGGAAGTTTCGATCGGTTGGCAAGACAAGATAGGCGATTTATCGTATTATGTGAAAGCGAATCTGTCTGATGTAAAGAATACGGTTACCAATCTTTACGGGAAAGAATATGATTCGTCGCCGACGATTACGCGAGAGGGAGAAGCACTTGGATCGTACTACGGTTATGTCGCCGACGGTTATTTCCAAAGTCAGGAAGAAATCGATATGGCCGATTGCGTGTATGGAGGGAACAAAGCGAATATCAAACCGGGTTATATACGTTATGTCGATGTAAATCACGATGGTGAGATTAACTCCAAAGACCGAGTTATCTTGGGTAATTCCACGCCTCGTTATGAGTATAGCTTTACGCTCGGCGGCCAATGGAAGGGAATCGATTTGTCTCTGTTTTTTCAGGGAGTCGGTAAACGTGATTTGTATTATTCCGGAGCTGGGGCAAGACCTTTGGTTCAAAACAGTACGATTTTCAAGAGCCAGCTCGATACGTGGAGCCCCGAAAACCCGGATGCGGAATATCCTCTTTTGTTAGTCGATGCAGGTTCTACAAATATGAACAATATTGTATCTTCATTTTGGATCAAGAGCGGAGCCTATTTGCGATTGAAAAATTTGACTGTGGGTTATACCTTGCCCAAGAAGTGGACGAACAGAGTGTCCATTGATAATTTGCGGCTCTATTTCACGGCTTCTAATTTGTTTACGATCAATAGTGGTTATAAAGGTTATGATCCCGAAACCGGTGTAACCAGCGGAGCTATGTATCCGGTGATGAAAACATTTAATTTCGGTATAAATCTTGATTTCTAAAAAATATGATTATGAAGACGATAAATAAGATAATAATCGCTCTGGCGGGGATTGCCTTCGTGGCATGTTCCGATTTTCTGGATACTCAATCTCCCTCTTACGACAGCGGTGGAATTTATGAGAGCGAAGCCGGATTGAAGGAAGGGGTCGTAGGTATTTACAATCTATTGTATATGGAGGGGACGTTTACGAACTCGTTGCATCGTCCTGCTGTCGTCACTATCGATAATTTTACGGGATTGAGTATGGAGAGAGCCCAAAATACGACCATTGGCGCAGGTTCGGGGTGTACTCCCGACAATAGTAGTATATTGGCGTATTGGTCTGGTTTGTATAAATTGGTTGCACGAGCTAATGCTGTAATTTATGGAGCCTCGGGAAATATTGAAAATATGAGCGATGAGGCTAAACGTTACTATGCCGAGGCGCGTGTATTGAGGGCTTATGCTTACTATAATTTGGTCGTTGCTTTCGGTGATGTTCCGTTTTTTACGAAACCGGCTACCACTGAGGATTATAATGCATCTCGCACTTCGAGACAAACAGTTATGGATTTTGTTATCGAAGAACTTGGGTTGATTGCCGAAGAAATGCCCTGGACGGCAACAGAACGCGGCCGCGTGGATAGAGCTGTAGCTTATGGATTGCAAGCTAGAGCAGCTCTGTTTGCCGGCAGCCTTAATTTCGGTGGTAAAGCGATGGATTATTTTCGTACAGCTGCTAATGCCGCTAATCGAGTGATCGGACAACGTGATTTGGCTAAGAACTTTGCCGATTTGTTTACCAAAGAAGGACAGACAAAATCCGATGTGCGTAATGAAATGTTATGGGAGTTGATGTATTCCGACCAAATGGTAAATAATACGAATAAATATCATTGGGTTGCATTGGGCAATGGTCCTCGTATGTTCGCTCAGACCGGACAACATCCGGGTAGTCTATTGGCCGATACGTATGAGTGCATCGACGGGCTCCGTATCGACGAGTCTCCATTGTATGACCCGAAAGCTCCGAATAAGAACCGAGACCCTCGTTTCGGTGCTACTTTGAAAATGCATGGCGATACGATCGACTATTATACGGCTTCGGGCACGAATAAATTTATAGTGGAAGCTTTTGCCAATCAGACTCAAATGTACAACGCGGCTTTAAAAAGATGGATGAAAACGAATAATCCCGATGTAAATGGAACGGCAGCATGGACGAGTTTTGTGTCCAATGGTTGCGGTTATTTATGGTACAAATATGTAGGTGGACTTACCGAAGATTATTCGACGGTTACTTGTAATATTGCTATTATGCGATATGCCGAAATTCTGCTCACTTATGCCGAAGCAAAAATAGAATTGGGAGAACTCGACGATACGGTTTACGATGCGATTAATAAAGTGCGCCTTCGTGCCGGCATGCCAGAGGTTTCGTCCGATCGTAAAGGTAATATAGATAAAATGCGTCAGTTGGTACGTCGGGAAAGAAAGGTAGAATTGGCGATGGAAGGATTACATTTTGCTGATATGAGGCGTTGGCAAATTGGCGATTTGGAAAACGCTAAACCAAGTTATGGAGCGCCTTTGTCGACTGTGACGTATGCAGGTATGGAGGCAACCGATATTCCCAATTTCAAAACTAGCGACCGTCACGATTTGAACGATATCGCTTCGTATGATGCCTATTCGGATAAATTACACGTGAGGGATCAAAGTCGTTATTGGGACGATAAATTCTATTTGTGGCCGATCCCGCAATCAGAGAGAAATAAAGACCCGAATTTAACACAAAATCCAGGTTATAATGAATGATAAATGGTTCTTAGGAGCGAGAAGGGTATTTTTTGCCCTTTTCGCTTGTTGGGTAACTTTGCCGGCTTTTGCAACGCATAGAGCTTTGGTAGAGGAGACTGCTGATGCAGTGAAAGTTGGTAATGGCAGCGTGGAGTTGATAGTCCCGAAAGGAAAGGCTTTCAATATTCAATCGATGAAATTGAACGATGGAGAGGAAATGGTCGTTCCGTCGACGAATGCCATACCGTGGGTACTCACTTATAAAGGTATTCAAGGAGAAAATCCCATGTTGTTTCCCGAACATGGAGTCTATAAAGGTTATGAGGTGATACAAAACGATACCTCTGCTTCTGTCGTGTTCGTATGGGATATGCGTTTATCGTATGAGAAACGTATGTATCCTATTCGTATGAAAGTGACGGCTACCGATCATTCCGAACTGTTGTATTGGGATTTGACCGCCGATCTTCCTAAGGGTTGGGTTATTTCCAAAGCTCAATTCCCGCGTATAGCAGTAGTTCGCCCAAAAGACGGGAAGATGATTACTTCTGCCGGCTGGGGGAATGAATTTGATATGGCGACAGGAGGCGCCTATAAAGTAACTTATCCATCATGTACCGGCTCCATGCAACTGTTGTTGATGCATAACGGGGAGGGTTCTTTTTATTATGCGACCGAAGATCGTAATGCTTGCGGAAAGGAATTGCGGGCCGTGTGTGGAAGCAAGAGTGTTACTTTTGTGACGGAGGTGGTAACTTCCGAGGGGTGGACCGATGCCACGACCGGGCGTTTTGATTTGCCGTGGACTACTGTTGTCGGCTATAATCCAGATGGCTGGCAAGCTGCTGCACTGCAATGGTACAGGCCGTTTACATTTACATGTGAGTGGGGAAATAAATCATTGCAGTCTCGCAATATACCGCAGTGGTTGTTGGATAAAGATTTGTGGATACGTTCGAAAGGTGTTACCGATACCGTTATGGCGGCTATCAATAAGACGATCGATTTTTTCGGTGAAGGTATCGGTGTACATACCTACTATTGGCATAACTATCCTTATGATACACATTATCCCGATTATTTCCCGGCTAAACCGGAGTTTGAAGGAATGATTTCTACCATTCAAAAGCGGAAATGTCATGCCGTCCCTTATATAAACGGTCGATTGTGGGATCCCGCAGCCGATAGTTATACAGCTTTGAATGGAGCTTCTGCATCTTGCCGTAAGGCCGACGGTACGCTTTATACCGAAATTTATCCTACGTCGAAAGTTTTGAATACGGTCACTTGTCCGGCTTCAAGTCTGTGGCACAAGATTATTATCGGATTGGTCGATAAAATTCAAAACGAATTGCATACGAACGGGGTGTATATCGATCAGATTGCGGCTGCGGCTCCTCAGCCTTGTTTTGCGAAGAATCACGGACATGCCGCAGGAGGCGGAGATTTTTGGTATAAATCGTATAAAGCTTTAATCGATTCGATTCGGGGCAATCATTTGAGAAAGGATAATATTGTGTTCTCCGAAGAAAATTCGGAATGCTATATTCCTTTGTTCGATATGTTGTTGACAGTGAATACTCCCCATGCCAATTGTCGTATCGTGCCGTTGTTTCCTACGGTCTATTCCGATCGGGTGATAACTTGCGCCTACACTTATACTCCTACTGCCGACGTGACAAAAGGCGAGTTCCGTTATCAGAACATGCAATGTTTCCTGTATGGTTCTCAACTCGGTTGGGTAGACCCGACTCTATTGATGCGTGACGAGGCGAAGACAGAGGCTACCTTCCTGCGCACTTTGATGGAATTACGAAAGAAACAGCACGATATCTTTATCGGGGGACGATATATCAGAGAGTTTGTTCCCGGTGGTGACAATCCGCAGATCGATGTTCCCACTTTCGGAAAGAACCATGTGGTGATGGGTTCTGAGTGGCAGTCGAAGGACGGGCTACGTGTCTGGTATGTCGTAAATATGGATACACAGGCTCATGAAGTTATTTTACCATCTGGAAAATCCTTGAAAATGAAACCTTTATCGGGGAAAAGAATAAATCTCTGATAAAAAATACTATATAACCAAATTTTTTTACACAAAAAAATTTGGTTATATAAATATTAGTCTATATATTTGAACTGTTAATAAATTTATTTATTAAATAAGTGATATATATCAAATAAATTAAATAAATGAAAAACATATTATTAACTTAAATTGATCTAGAAATGAAGAAACAATTACTTTTAAGTGCAGTTGCATTATTCTCTGTTGTGGGAGTCTCTGCACAGTTAGCAACAATTACACAAGAATGGAAAACGCCAGTGGGTGATGCTACAAACATGCGTCAAGGAACGTATGCGAACGGTAAGTTTTATATTCAGAATAAAAATGATGGTACTGTCGATGTATGGACTAAAGACGGAAAAGAATCTACATTGACTTCCACGCAAGGTAGTATGGGTATTTGTGCCGATGATGCCGGTAATATCATCGTGCAGAATGAGAGTGGAACTTTCGGGACTCAGACGGGAGATTCTCGTCCTATCCGTATTTATCCTGCGGCAGGAGGAGAGGCTGTCGATATAACCTTGATATTGCCTTCTATGGGTGTAACCTGCGGACGTAGCGATTTTTTCGGAAAAGCTTCGGGTAACGTATTGAGCGAAGAAGGAGGTACATTCTATCTGTTGTGTGCGAATAGTCCGTATGTTTATATTCTGCCGATCAAGAATGGTGCACAAGATGTGGACAATATGAATGCAGTCGATGTGTCGGTCGCTTTTGAGAATAGCAATGACGGAACGTTAAAGGGTACAGCCTCTACTCAGACGATTGCTTATGAATATGATGGTGATATCATTATTCATGAACGTAAGTGTGGTGTGAAAAGAATGCATATCGGAGACGACGAAAATGCTACCAAAGTGAAAGATTATACGATTGTTCCTTTGAAAGAAGAAACGGAAAGTATGACATGTTTTCCTACCGATATGGTTGGAAGCTGTTTCTTTACGATAGGAGATGAAGATTATCTGGTATATAGCCAGCGTTATTATTCGACAGAGGTTGCTTATGAGTCGGGCTTTGCTGTTTTACGTTTGAGCGACGAAGAGAAAGTGGCCGAAATGAAAAGTCAAGGAACGAATATTTTGGCCAATCCGGCGTTCGGACAGTGGTTTGCCGCAGTACCTGTTTCCGATACACAAGCCGAGATTTATCATTATTTCCCGGCAGCAGGAGCCAATAATGCGTTTATTTCGAAATATATATTCGATTTAGCTTCTTCGTCAGTAGAAGGTGTAGAGACTACCACGGCTAAGGTCGTTGCCAACCACGGAGAGATCAATGTAATCGGTAATGCCAATAGCGTGGAAGTTTACAACGTGGGAGGTATATTGATTAGCAAAGATGAAATGAATGTTAAATGTAATGCGGGTATCTATCTTGTAAAGGTAGATGGAAAAGTCTCCAAAGTGATTGTTCGTTAATTTAACAATCGATAAGTCAAAAAGGAGACACTTCATGAAGCGTCTCCTTTTTAATTCCGTTTCATAAACCAATAAATAAAAAACGATGAAAAGGCTGATTTCCTGTGTCCTTGCACTATTATATGTCATGGCTGGTTTTGCATCCGGCACGTGGATATTACATGGAAAAGAGTATCGAGTAGATACATTGTATCATGCCTATATCGGTCCGGGTACGACTCAGACTTCGATAAAATTGGCTGGTCCTGTCAATTTGCGTGTATTTTATACAACGACCGATTTGAAAAATGAAAATGTCGATGTGCGGGCTATCAAACATAAGGACACGCTCACGGGGCTTGGTACGGTATCGAATGCAGCGGAATCGCACAGTACGAGCAATCGTTCTTATTTTGCCGGTATCAACGCCGACTTTTTTTCGAGTTCTATGCCGTGCGGAATCACCGTAGTCGACGGTGAAGTATATTGTAGTGACCAAGCCAGTGGTTGGTCCTTGTTCGGAATCGATGCCAACAAAATTCCTTACTCGGGAGGAGGCGATTTTTATGTAAAACTTACAGCTCCCGATTATAGTACGGCGGAGCTTAGTGCTATGAATTTGGAACGAGGAACGAATGGTTTGGTTTTGTATTCTTCGAGAAAAGGAGCAAATACAGGAACCGATAGTAATGGTTCGGAGGTCGTTTTGATTCCCGATGGTGAAGGAAATTTTTTGACACCGGGTGCAACTGTGAGAATGAGAGTTCAGGGGAACCCGAGCCATGCGGGTTCTATGCCTATTCCCGATAATGGTTATATTCTTTCGGGTAGTGGTACGAAAGAATCTTTTGTAAGTAATTTAAGTGAGGGCGATGTGGTCGAAGTTCGTTGTGCGATTCGTTTTAATGGATTTACCGGAGGTAAAATACAACAGGCATTAGGTGGTTGCCCTATGCTTGTTTCGGGAGGTAAGGTTCTCGATACGGAAAATGCACTCGATCATTTGACTTCGGCTCAACCTCGTACTGCCGTAGGGTATAATGCTGAAAAGAATAAGCTGGTGATGCTCGTAGCCGATGGTCGAAGCTCTATATCGGTAGGACCTATTTCAAAAGTTTTGGCCGATATTATGATTTATGCGGGCTGTTCCGAGGCTATGAATTTCGATGGGGGTGGTTCGTCGACATTCTATGTAAAAGGCGAGGGAGTCATTAACCAACCTAGTGACGGTTCGGAACGTTCGGTGACCGATGGATTGTATTTGTCTACCGATGCTCCTCAGAATGATGTGACGATAACGACTATCCGCTTTATGGATTACGCCAAGACTTTGAATCAGGGAGATGCATATACTCCGGTTATTTATGGTTATAATCAGTATGGAGTATTGGTCGATAGAAATGTAGAAGGTGTTACTTTGTCGTGTGGTTTGAGTTTGGGTACAATAACGAATGATGGAACGACATTGAATGCTTCGGGTAGCGGTACTCACATGTTGACTGCTGGTTATGGAAATTTGACTACTACATTGTCTGTGACGGTGATTGGAGAAAGCGGAATTTCTTCGGTCGATAACTCGCAAGCATTAATGATTTATCCCAATCCGGTAGAGCAGGGTACGGCGGTTTCGGTAGATTTGCAGGAGGTTTCCGACGCTTTGTTGTCTGTGTGTCGGAGTGATGGCGTATTGGTAAGTCGTATTGCGGTAAATGCAGGAGAAAAAAGTGTGAGCTTTGATACTTCCGAATGGGATAGAGGTATGTATATCTTGAATGTTATCCAAGATAAAAATGTGAAGTCTCTGAAATTGATAGTAAAATAACGAATAGTTTTTGTGTATGAAGTGTGCAGATAGAGTTTGGATTGTTTTAGGCTTTTTGTTTTGCTCCTTAGGAAGTGCGGGAGGAAGTTTGCGTTTGGCAGAGGATAATATAGATGAGATTGTCAGACAAATGTCGCCTCGTGAAAAAGCAATGTTATTGGTCGGATGCGAGTCGTTGGTTTCAAAAGATTCATTAACAGTTTATGTGCCGGGTGCGGCTGGGTATACAAAGTCCTTTCCGCAATACGGCATACCTTCGACTGTCATGGCCGACGGTCCGGTGGGAGTACGTATTTTTCCTATTAAGGTCGATGGAAAACGTCATTATTGTACTTGTTTCCCGTCTTCGACTTTGCTGGCTTCTACATGGGATACTCAGCTTGTGGAGACACAAGCCGGAGCAATGGGCGAAGAGGCTGCTGTTTATGATGTCGATGTCATATTGACACCCGGAATCAATATTATGAGAAATCCGTTGTGCGGGCGTAATTTCGAGTATTTTTCAGAAGATCCCGTTTTATCTGGGCTAATGGGAGCCGCTATGGTGAATGGAGTACAGAGCCGGGGTATCGGTACAAGTTTGAAGCATTTTGTCGCCAACAATCAGCAGGTGAATAAACTGAATAACGATTCTCGTATCCCGGTTAAGGCTTTGCGTGAAATTTATCTGAAAGGGTTTGAAATCTGTTTGCAGCACTCGAACCCGTGGACGGTGATGTCGTCCTATAATAAGATCGGTGGAATATTGACTCAATCGAATGCCGAATTATTACGAACTGTTCTTCGGGAAGAGTGGGGGTATGACGGTTTGGTCGTATCGGATTGGTACGGGAAAAGGAATAGTCCAGAGCAATTAGAGGGTGGTACTAATTTGTTGATGCCCGGAGAAAAAGCGCAACTTGAAGAAATAGAAGCCGGAATAGAGAGCGGTGCTCTTTCGATGGAGGTTATCGATGATGCCGTGAAGCATATCCTCGACTATGTGGTAAAGACCAAAGCTTTTCGAAAGGACATTCATGCCGCATTACCCGATTTGGAACAGCATGCTGCATTATCCCGTTCGGTTGCCGGACAGGGTATGGTACTTTTGAAAAACGACAGTTGTGTATTGCCGTTGAAAGGGATAAAAAATATTTCTCTTTTTGGTGCAACCGCTTATCACTCGATTGCCGGTGGAGGGGGCTCTTCTAATGTAAATAAATCTCATATTGTCGATATTTCGACAGGCCTCGAACAGGTAGGTTTTGTCTTGGATCGTTCTTTGAAAGATCTTTATACCAAGTATAATGCTTACCAAGAAGCGTTGTTGGTCGACCCGAAGGCAACCGATTGGGAACGTCTTTCGTATCGTCGGTATGTTTATCCAGAAATGGATTTGATGCCCAATAAGACACTGGTTGGGGAGCAAGCTAAATCGAATGATATGGCTGTTGTCGTGATAGGAAGAGGTTCGACCGAGGAGTCGGATAGAAAAGTGCATGATGATTTTAATCTTTCCGATTCGGAAATTTATATGATTGACAAGGTCTGCGAGGAGTTTCATGCTCGAAATAAAAAGGTCGTTGTATTACTTAATATCGGAGGTGTGGTGGAAACAGCTTCGTGGAAGAATAAACCCGATGCGATTCTTTCTGTTTGGTTTCCGGGACAGGAGTGTGGGCATGCTGTGGCAGATGTATTGACAGGAACTGTGAATCCGTCGGGGAAACTTCCGATGACATTCCCTGTAAGATATTCGGATATTCCTTCTTCTAAAAACTATCCGACTGTGGGAGAAACTCTAAGCGGGGAAAATTTTGATTATACCTCTTACGAAGAGGGGGTATGGGTAGGCTACCGATATTTTACAACTGCGGATAAAGCGGTTTCTTATCCTTTCGGGTATGGTTTATCTTATACCGAATTTTTGTATAGCGAACCCTCTGTAAAAAAAGAGAAGGGCAGGTGGGTGGCTAAAATAAAGGTTACGAATGTAGGAGCGGCAGAAGGTCATGAGTCTGTTCAGGTTTATGTGGGGGCAGAAAATAGAGCTTCGGAAAATCCTCTTCGTGAGTTGAAAGCTTTCGGGAAAACAAAATTGCTGAAACCGGGAGAAAGTGAGATACTTACAATGAATTTTACAGATTATGATTTGGCTCATTTCGATGAACCCTCTTCGTCGTGGGTATTGGAGAAGGGTCTGTACAAAGTAAGTTTCGGGGCTTCATGTGAAGATATAAGGTCGGTTCGGGATATAAAAGTGAAAAAACAACAAAGATGGGGTGTTAATCGTGTACTTAATCCTGTTGTCCCTGTCCAGACGATGACGATAGATTAGATAATTAATAATGGGAGATGAAGATAAAGTCTTTTTTGTGGATATTGTTGTTCGGGGTATTTTGCTCGAACAGTATGGCCGAGCTTCCTAAGGTGATAGCCCATCGGGGATATTGGAAGACACCTTCTTCGGCTCAAAATTCTTTACGGGCACTTGAACTGGCCGATTCGATAGGTGTGTACGGATCGGAATTCGATGTTTGGCTGACGAAAGATGACGTATTGATTGTAAATCATGATGCTGTTATAAACGGTATGGATATAGAGTCATCTTCGTCGAAAATGTTGTTGAAGCAAAAATTGAAGAATGGAGAGACTGTTCCTACGCTTGATGCGTTTTTGAATAGGGCTAAAAAGTTGAGTGTGCGTTTGATTTGTGAATTGAAGCCTCATAAAGATAAACAGAGAGAGGCCGAAGCCGTGAAACGAATTGTGGAGATGGTCAGAAAAAAAGGTCTCGAAAAACGGGTAGAATATATTACATTTTCGGCCGAGGGTTTGTTGGAACTTATCGAGCAAGCCCCCAAAGGTACACCGGTGTATTATTTGAACGGTTCTCGGCTACCGAAAGATTTAAAGTTTATCGATGCGGCGGGACAGGACTATCATATCAATGTGTTTAGAAAGCACATCGGGTGGATAAAGGAATGTCATGATTTAGGATTGAAGGTAAATGTATGGACGGTCAATTCTTTGGAAGATATGCAGTGGTGTATCGATAGGGGTGTCGATTATATTACGACCGACGAGCCTGAACGGTTGCAAGAATTACTTCGTTCACAGCGGTCGTTTCATGATGTAGCAGGCTTTCTTCCTGTATATGGAAAATTAAGAGATTGTAAGAATCCATTGTACTCTCGGCTTTCTTCCGATATGCAGCCAACAGTGCGTAAAGCTTTGTGGAATTTGAGCCAGAATACGGCCGGATTGTATGTTCGTTTTAGAACTAATTCTACGAGTGTGGGAGCTAGATGGACAGTTAAATATAATAATCAGTTCAATCACATTACAGCGACGGCAGTCAAAGGGTTGGACTTGTATTGTCTGCAAGACGGGAAGTGGCAGTTCGTGAATAGTGCTATTCCTACCGGGAAAGAAAACCATGTGACGATCGTTAAGAACATGTTACCCCAAGAAAGAGAATTTATGCTCTATTTGCCGCTTTATGACGGTATCGATAAGCTCGAAATAGGTATCGACCCGGGGGCGGAGATTGTTGCGTCGGAGTTGAACAGTCCCGATCGAGAGAATCCCATTGTGATGTATGGGACGAGCATTCTTCAAGGAGCCAGTGCATCACGTCCGGGAATGGCAGCTACTAATATTATCGGTCGCCGTTTTGACAGAGAAGTCGTAAATTTAGGGTTTAGTGCAAATGCTTTTTTAGATAAGGAGATCGCCGAATTGATGAGCGAGGTGGAGGCTTCGGCATACGTATTGGATTTTGTGCCGAATGCGTCGGTCTCTCAAATAAAAGAGCTGACAATTCCCTTTTATCGTATTTTGAGAAAAAAACATCGGACGACGCCTATCATATTCGTGGAAGACCCTCAGTTTCCGAGTGCTGTTTATAATCGGGTGTTGGCCGATGAGATACGTGAAAAGAATGAAGCTTTGCAATTGGTCTACAAGGAGCTGCAAAAAGAAAAGGAGAAAAATATATATTACGTCCCGTCTCAGGCTTTGATAGGCGATGATTATGAGGCGACGGTCGATGGAATCCATTTTACCGATTTGGGACAATTTCGTTATGCCGAGTGTATAGGCGATTGTCTGGAACGAGCATTTAGAAAAAATACCATAAAGGATTTGGCGTTGATTTATCAGGGCGGAATAAATCGAATGGACTGGACGGAGGAGCAGTTTCGTCCGTATGTAATGCATCAATTTCAAGATGGCCGAAAAGAATGGCTTTTTGACGGATTTCTCTTTTTGGAGTTTAGCGATGGGAAAGGCCGGCGTTATGCGCAAGGTTACGGTAAGGATGCAAGGAAGCAAGAATGGGAGTGGTTGTTACAAAGATTATTCGAGGAGGGAAAATCGTTGTCTGCTCTCGATGCTTGTATTGAGACTGTGAAAAAAGAGATAGGCGAGCCCGAATTTCGTCATCGGGTTGTTATCGGGTTACCAGCTGCCATGTTTAGACAGAGAGATTGGGGTGAACTGAATGGTAAAACATTGTGCTTTTTGTATCGGGAAGACCAAGTAGCCGCCACACGGTGGTACGTCGATAGGGTTTTGGAGTCTTTCCGTAATGCCAATTATAAGAATTTGGATCTTGCCGGTTTCTATTGGGTGGACGAGGATATTGCTTATAACGGTGATTTATCCTTGTCGGTGAGCGAATATATACATTCGAAGAATCTATTGTTTTATTGGATTCCTTATTGGAAAGCAGTGGGTTATGATAAATGGAGAGAGCTTGGTTTCGATATGGCCTATCTTCAACCCAACCATTTTTTTGAAGAAAATATTCCAGATTCGAGATTGGAAGAGGCTTGTAAAGAAAGTGAAAAGAACGGAATGGCTATCGAGATGGAGTTCGATTCTCGTGCATTATCTGATTATGAGCCGGTTTCTTTTCGTTCTCGAATGAAATCGTATATCAATGTTTTTAAGGATAATGGAGTCTTTTCTGATCTTCCGATTGCATATTATAGTGGAAGTAGAGCCATTTATGAAATGTATAAATCCGAAGATGAAAGAGATAAGGAAATCATGGACGAGTTGTGTGAATTGATTGTAGAACGACATAAAAAGTAAAATTATGAATAAGTTGATGAAAAGTTTATGTGGAACATTATGGATTGCTTTAATGTGCCAAAGTTGTGATTCGGCCGAGAGTTATGATCCGCCTATCGACTTGCAAAAGAGCTGTGTGGTGGAACGGATTGGAGATGCTCTTTATGTATCGTCGAAACTTGATGAAAGTAACGATATCGTATATGTATTTGAGAAATGTATGTTCAATAAGTTGTACACTTTTTCGAAGGTGGGAGTTGTTGCGAATAGTTCGAGTAAGCCGGTCGCTCACTCTCAAGATGTTGCAAGTATGACCTTATTGAATGAGGCAACTAGTGATAACATTGGTCCGTTTGAATTGATGGCTGGTGGTTGGTGTGGGGGTAATCATTCTTATGCAGATGATAATACGACCCGAACGGCTTTTACAGATAAAGTCATTATTAAATGTAACGATAAAGAGTTGACCGGAGATGCTGTGTTGAATGCTACCGATGTGAGAGTGTATGTGTGGAGTTATATTTACAATCCGGCTAGCGCCTATCAAGAAGATGGGAAATATCTTTTTTCCGATACCTTGTGTAAGGAGTTTAGTAGTTATAATATCTGCCGAAATACTATAAATGTAGAGGTGACTCATACCTATATGAATAAAAGTAGTGTTACTGTAAATCGTTATTATGGCATGCAATCGATGTTTAAAGACGAAGAATATACTTTTACGCCAGAAGGTGAATATATAGGTTGGATTCCACAGGCACAGGTCGATAGGTTTACAAAGACCAATTATCCTAATTTTCACCGATTTATAGAGAAAAGTTCGACCGCTTATCAGTCGGCACACATGTTTAATGAAGGTTTGGGAACAAGAGGAGAGGTTGATGCTTCGGACGTAGTATTTATCGGTAATTCTTATGGAAAGAGTTATCATAAAGTCATAGGCAGCAAATCGCGTTCGAAGGGTGATACGGACTATTGGAAAGGGGCTTATACATGGTTTGTCTCTCCTGTGGCAGATGATGAAGATTTGCTTTGTTATTGCGGATATATCAGAGACAAAGAGGCTGTTTACATAGATTTTAAAAAAGCGGCTAATAGACAGATTACTTTGCCGGAACGTTTTGTTGGTAAAGACTTTGCAATTTATGAAAGTAGTGAAGGTGTTTCCTGTAAGTGGAGTGAAACACAAGGAACTATAAGTGCAGTAGCGAATGAGGCAGGTAGCTGTGTAATCGTGTTTTGAAATGGTATAGTAGATGTAGTAGAGGCTGAACTTATTGAAGTTCAGCCTTTTTTTATTAAATTGTTATTGGTATTTGATTTTTAAATGTAATTCATTCCTTTTTAAAGTAATTGGGGTGGATTGTTATAGATGTATAAGCAGGGATAAATTTTATGTAAGGTATCGGAGTTTCATTAAAATTTAGCATCTTTGCATGAGATGTGAAAATGGGATGCGGTTCGGCATGATTAATAAAAGACAGATGAACGTAAATAGTCCTTGTCCGGGGTATTTTTCGGGAAGGAAATTTATAATTTTGTAAGAAAGAGAGATAATATAGAAATCGATGAATAAGATTGTAGCGAAAGAATATTTTTCGGAAAAAGTTGTAAAGTTTGTCGTAGAAGCCCCTCTGATTGCGAAGGCTCGTAAAGCAGGTCATTTTGTTATCGTGAGAGTCGGTGAGAAGGGCGAGCGTATTCCGCTTACGATTGCTGCTGCCGATGTCAAGGCCGGGACAATCACTTTGGTCGTACAGGCGGTAGGAAAGTCTTCTTCGAAATTGTGTGCTCTTAATCCCGGGGATTATATTACAGATGTAGTAGGTCCGTTGGGCAGGGCGACTCATATCGAAAAATTCGGTACGGTAGTTTGTTGTGGCGGTGGTGTCGGTTGTGCTCCCTTATTGCCGATTGTTGCGGCGATGAAGGAAGCCGGTAATCGGGTGATTACGGTGTTGGCCGCTCGCACGAAAGAGTTGATTATTCTTGAAAAACAAATGCGGGAATATTCAGATGAAGTAATAATTATGACCGATGATGGTTCGTATGGTAATAAGGGTCTTGTGACACAAGGTGTAGAGGCTGTCATCAATCGGGAGAAGGTAGACCTGTGTGTGACCATAGGGCCGGCGGTGATGATGAAGTTTGTTTCTCTATTGACTCGAAAGTACGATATACCGACGGTTGCATCTCTGAATACGATTATGGTAGATGGAACCGGCATGTGTGGAGCATGTCGGATTACGGTGGACGGAAAAACTCGTTTCGTATGTATAGACGGGCCGGAGTTTGATGCCCATCAAGTGGATTTTGACGAAATGCTTATGCGATTGTCTTCCTATAAAGATTTGGAATCGAAGTAACAAGTTTTGTTATATTTATGAATAAAGAAGAATTATCGGCACAACGTGCCGAAAAATGGAGAGAAGAGCTGCGTAGAAGTAGAAAGGCTAAGGAGCGTACCGATATACCTCGGGTGAAAATGAAAGAGCTCGATCCTGCTTACCGCATAACTAATCGGGAAGAGGTGAATTGTGGGCTTACACGTGAACAAGCCGTTTTGGAGGCTACTCGTTGCCTCGATTGCGTAGAGCCTCTTTGTATGACTGGTTGTCCGGTTGGGATCAATATACCAAAATTTATTAAAAATATAGAACGGGGTGATTTTTTGTCGGCGGCTCGTACGTTGAAAGAAACGAGTGCTTTGCCTGCGGTGTGTGGGCGAGTATGTCCACAGGAACGTCAATGTGAATCGAAATGCTTTTATACTCAAAAATTGAAAAAAGAACCGATCGCTATCGGTTATTTGGAGCGTTTTGCTGCCGATTATGAACACGCTTCGGGAGAGGTCGCTCTCCCTGCCATGAAGCCATGTAACGGAGTGAAAATAGCCGTAGTCGGTTCGGGTCCTTGTGGACTTTCTTTTGCGGGAGATATGGCTAAATGGGGATATAGAGTCACAGTGTTCGAGGCTTTGCATGAGATAGGAGGTGTTCTAAAATACGGTATACCCGAGTTCAGATTGCCCAACGAGGTTGTCGACGTTGAAATAGAGAACCTTCGTCGTATGGGAGTCGAGTTTATGACCGATTGCATTGTCGGGAAGACGCTCTCGTATGACGACCTTCATGAGATGGGATTTAAGGGTATCATGGTTGCCAGCGGAGCCGGCTTGCCGAGATTCATGAATATCCCGGGCGAGAATTTGAATGGGGTGATGTCGAGTAATGAATATCTGACACGAGTGAATTTGATGGATGCCGCTAATCCCGATTCCGATACACCGGTGTGGAGAGGTCGTAGAGTGGCGGTTATCGGAGGTGGTAATACGGCGATGGATTCAGTTCGGACGGCTCGTCGGCTGGGAGCGGAAAAGGTTATGATAATCTATCGTCGCTCAGAGGACGAGATGCCAGCTCGTAAAGAAGAAATACATCATGCCAAGCAGGAGGGTGTGGAATTTTTGACATTGCATAATCCTGTCGAGTATATAGGGGACGAACGGGGAAGAGTTTGTCAAATGCGACTTCAAAAAATGGAGTTGGGAGAGCCGGATGCTTCTGGTCGGCGTTCTCCTGTTCCTATTCCGGGAGCTATCGAGACCATCGATATCGACGAGGTGATTGTCAGTGTGGGAGTTTCTCCTAATCCGTTGGTCCCTAATTCCATAGAGGGCCTTGAAGTAACTCCGAAAGGGACAATTGTCGTCAATGCCGACACATTGCAGTCTTCAATCCCTGATATTTATGCAGGAGGAGATATTGTGAGAGGTGGCGCTACGGTTATTCTTGCTATGGGAGATGGTCGGCGGGCTGCGGCTGCTATGCACAAGGCTTTGCAGGAGATGTCCTCCTTCGGCGAGCTGACCGGACGCCGGATCGCCATCCTGGC
>OGXQ01000705.1_pt1 | contig 26615 bp, 20 predicted proteins | sample 1576291 | NCBI WGS metagenome assembly OGXQ01 (sample SAMEA3541575, study PRJEB24748) | human gut metagenome | biome: human gut; feature: human-associated habitat; material: faeces | place: China | collected 2012 | reverse complement strand
TCATGCCGAAATGGCGCGAAGCACGCGGTTGACAAAACCATAGAGACACGTCCCAAATTGACTACCCTGGCGTTGGGGATACCATGGTGACACCCTAGCGAAAGGATGTTTCATGGCACATGTCGATGACCAGCGTGTGGCGCGCGTGCTCGATGCGCTCGAGGCTCAGCACCCCGGCGCGCAGCTGCTCGTAAACGACCCGTGGTCGATCTATTACCTGACCGGCTTTTATGCCGATATGTTCGAGCGTTTTTGCGGCGTGCTGCTCGCGCGCGATGCCGAGCCGGTGATCTTAGTCAACGCCCTGCATCAGCTGCCCGAGTACGACAATGCCCGCGTGGCCTACCACAACGACACCGACGTCGTGACCGACGCCATCGCTCGCGAGGTCAATCCATCCAAGCCCCTCGGCATCGATACCGTAATGCGCTCCGGCTTTTTGCTGCCCCTTATGGATCGTTACGCCGCAAGCGAGTTCTTCCTGGGCGACTTTGCCGTCACCGCAGCACGCACCCACAAGGATGCCGCCGAGCAGGAGCTCATGCGCGTGTCCTCAGCCGCTAACGACGCCGTGATGTCCGACGCCATCAAGCTCGTTCACGAGGGCGTGACGGAGCGCGAAATTGCCGACCAGATGCTCGGCCTGTACCGCAAGCACGACTGCGAGGGCTTTAGCTTTCCGCCCATCGTGAGCTTTGGCGCCAACGCCGGAGACCCGCATCACGAGCCCGACGACACCGTACTCAAGCGCGGCGACGTGGTGTTGTTCGACATTGGCGGACGTCACCGCAACTACTGCTCGGACATGACACGCACATTCTTTTGGGGCGAGCCGGACGAGGAGACGGAGCGCATCTACGATATCGTGCGCCGCGCCAACGAGGCCGCCGAGGCGCTCATCGCGCCGGGCGTGCGTATGTGCGACCTGGACCGTGCCGCACGCGACGTTATTGAGGATGCGGGCTACGGCAAGTACTTTACGCACCGCCTGGGCCACTCGATCGGTCTGCAGGACCACGAGCCTGGTGACGTTTCGCTCGTCAACGAGCAGGTCGTAGAGCCGGGCATGACGTTCTCTATCGAACCAGGCATCTACCTCCCCGGCCACACCGGCGTCCGCATCGAGGACCTGGCCCTGGTGACCGAGTCCGGCGTCGAGATTCTGAACGCCTACCCCCACGATCCAGTCCGCCTAGACTAGCCCCTTCCCAATAGCCCCTCAATAAGTTGCGGTGGAATAGTTCCCAGATGGGCCCACGTAGGCAAAATCCAGGAACTATTTCACCGCAACTGCCAAGGGGCCAAGTCGATCAATTTGAAAGCCTAGAGCTGCGCCACGAAAGCGGGCCATCTACTACGTTTAACCCGCATGGGTCGACCATGCGGGTCTTTTTTGAAAATCTGCAAGCATTCTACCTGCGGTTTTAATTTCACAAGTCTCGGCGTGGTCGGGGGTGTCCGGTCAAACGTAGTAGATAGGCCCATTTCGTGGCAAGCATGTCAATTCGGGGCCCCGTCCCAAATTGGCTACCCGGCAAATGGGGCTAGCGCAGCAGCCCCGCTACTTCGCCGGCTAGAGTGATTGTGCCGGCGGCTACGAAGGGCTCGCCTGCGGCCTCGAAAGCTGCAAGGGCCTCGGATACACTGGGGTATACGCCCGCGAGCTTGTCGGCATCCACCAGGGCAGCGAGCTCCTCTGCCGGCAGGGCGCGATCAGAATCGGTCTGCGTTACGACTACACGCGGGAAGGCCGGGATCAGCACATCGACGATACCCGCCACGTCCTTGTCGGCCAGCGCGGCGCACAGCAGCGTGGGGCGATTCTCTACGCACGGGTCGATCTCGTCCAACGCGCTTACAAAGTTCTCGCAGCTCTGGGGGTTATGACAGGCGTCGATCAGCTTGAGCGGATCGGTCCCCAACACGTCAAAACGACCCGGCGTGGGGCAACCCATAAGCGATGCATCCAACGCATCGTGGTCGAGCTCGCGACCCAGATACCCTTCGCAGAGCATAATCGCGCACGCAGCATTCTGCGGCTGATAGGCCGGCTTGACCATGCTCGACGTATAAATCGCACGCGGCGTGGTGCAGCTGAACTCAACCGTATCGCCCACATGCGCCGGCACCTTGGTCGTGGCGTGGCTCACCACCAGCGGCACCACACCGCACTCACGGCAACGGGCATCCATCACGCGCTGAACGCTCGACTCGTGCGTGCCCTCGCCCAGCACAACAAGACGTCCGGGCTTGATGACCGCGGCCTTCTCCCCCGCAATGGCCTCGAGCGTGTCGCCCAAAATGCGTGTATGGTCGAGGCCGATACCCGTAATGGCAACGGTGACGGGATCGGTCGCACTCGTGGCGTCCCAACGGCCGCCCATGCCAACCTCGAGCACGGCAACGTCCACCGCGGCCTCGGCAAACACCACCAGCGCGGCAGCCGTCAGCAGATCAAACGGCGTGATGGTATAGGCGCGCTCCCCCGCCGCCACACGACGGGCATTCACGCGATGCCCCGCCTCGACGGCGGCAGAAACGCCACGGGCAAAGGCCTCGTCGCTCACAACGCGCCCATCGACCTCCATGCGCTCGGGATAGCGCACAAGCTGCGGAGATGTATACAGTGCGGTCTTTAACCCCTCACCACGAAGGATGGCAGCCGAAAAACGCGTGGTCGAAGTCTTGCCATTGGTACCGGCAACCTGAATGCAATCGAAATACTCATCCGGACGCCCCAGCTCATCGAGCATATCGACAACCGTCTCAAGCAGAGGCCCAGCATCCCCAGAGATCCGCCCCGTATCAGCAGCAAGCCCGACAGCTTCATCAAACGAAAGCAGCTCAAACGAGAAAGGAACGACATACGACCCAGAACGCTTAGCCATAACCCAAAGTCCCCCATAACAGAAAAAGAGGCCCACCAAAATGAATGAGCCCCTCACGTTGACAATATCAGCCTTTACCCGGTTGCAGCAAGATCAAGGCCACAACCCAGTGGCCCTAACACGCCAGATGCAAAAACCACGTAAACGAACTAGGAGCGGCCCGATGCTTTGCTCGCCGCAAGTTCCGCACGCAAAGGACAGCACTTAATGTGCTGTCCGTCTTGCGCAGGACTGTCCGCAGCGGAGAGCAAAGCATCGGGACGCGCCCCTCAGTAAGCCCTACGAGAAGTCAGCAACCTGAGCAGTCAGCGCCGCCAGGATCTCCTTGAGCTCAGCTGCACGGTCCCTCTTCTTCTGGACCACCGCGGGTGCGGCCTTGGCCACAAAGCCCTCGTTGGCGAGCGTCTTCTCGCAGCCGGCGAGCTCCTTCTGGGCCGCGGCAATCTCTTTCTCCAGGCGCGCCTTCTCGGCCGAAAGGTCAACCTTGCCCTCGAGAACCACAAAGACCTCGACGCCGCTGTCGACCACGGCAATGCTCGCAGCCGGCTTCTCAACGTCGGTACCCATAACCAGCGAGGCGGTGTTGGCCAGCGGCTCGATGGTCGAGCGCAGGCTCTCGAGCTTCTCGATATCCTCGGCGCCGGCGCGCACGACAACGTCGAGCTCCGCCTTGGGGCTTAAGCGATAACGCGAACGGGTGGCACGGGCGGCAGACACGACGGCGCGGCACAGCTCAAACGCGCGCTCGGCGGGCTCGTCGACGTACTTGGCGTAGTCGGCGGGCTCGGGCCACTTGGCGATCATGAGCGCCTCGGCGCGGTCCACGTTGCCCTCGGCGTCCAGGTCGAGCACGCTCGCCGGCATGTTGTCCCAGATCTCCTCGGTGACAAACGGCATGAGCGGGTGCATCAGGCGAATGGAGGTATCGAGCACAAAGATCAGGTTGCGCTGCGCCTGCAGACGGCCCTCGCCCTTCAGGCGGGCCTTGGTGACCTCGACGTACCAGTCGCAGACCTCGTTCCAGAAGAACTGCTGCACGCCGCGGGCCATGTCGCCAAAGGTGTAGTTCTCGATACCCTCGGTGACCATCTTCACGGCCTTGGCCAGGCGGCTGAACATCCAGGCGTCAGCCGGCGTCTCCACGACGGGTTCGCCGGGCGTGTAGCCCTCCATGTTCATGAGCAGGAAGCGGCTGGCGTTCCAGATCTTGGTCACAAAGCTCTTGGCCTGGTCGGTACGCGGGCTGTCGATAAGCTTCTTGGTCTTCTTGTCGATGTTCGCGTCGAACTTGACGTCCTGGTTGTTGGTGCACAGCGTGAGCAAGTTGAAGCGCATGGCGTCGGCGCCGTACATGCCAATGAGGTCCATGGGGTCAACGCCGTTGCCCTTGGACTTGGACATGCGGCTGCCGTCCTTGGCCAGGATCGTCGGGTAGATGACAACGTCCTTAAACGGAACCTCGTCCAGGAAGTACAGCGAGCTCATGACCATGCGGGCGACCCACAGCGCGATGATGTCGCGCGCGGTGACGAGCGCCGTCGTGGGGTGATGGCCCTCGAGCAGCTCCGGCTTTTGCGGCCAGCCCTGCGTGGCGAAGGTCCACAGCTGCGAGCTGAACCAGGTGTCCAGCACGTTCTCATCCTGATGCACGTGATGGCCGCCGCACTTGGGGCACACGTCGGTGTCCTCGGTAAGGGCGTCCTCCCAGCCACAGTCCTCGCAGTAGAACACGGGGATGCGGTGGCCCCACCACAGCTGACGGCTGATGCACCAGTCCTTAAGGTTCTCCATCCAGGTGGTGTAGGTCTGCGTCCAGCGCGCGGGGTGGAAGGTGACCTTGCCGGAGTTGACGGCGTCAAGCGCCGGCCCCTTGAGCTTGTCGACGGCCACGAACCACTGCTCGGACAGCCACGGCTCCAGCGCGGAGTCGCAACGGTAGCAGTGCATGACGGAGTGATCGTGCTCGTCAACATGATCGAGCAGGTCGTGCTCCTCAAACCACTTGATGACGGCCTCGCGGCACTCGTCGCGGTTCATGCCGGTGAACTCGCCGTAGCCCTCGACGACCACCGCGTGCTCGTCGAAGATGTTGATCTGCGGCAGGTCGTGGGCCTGACCCATGGCGTAGTCGTTGGGGTCGTGGGCCGGGGTGACCTTAACGAAGCCGGAACCGAAGTTGGCGTCGACATGCCAATCCTCAAAGATGGGAATCTCGCGGTCGACGATGGGGAGCTTGACGGTCTTACCCACGAAGGCGGCCTTCTCGGGATCCTTCGGGGAGACGGCGACGCCCGTGTCGCCGAGCATGGTCTCGGGGCGCGTGGTGGCGACGACGATGTAGTCCTGGCCGTTGACCGGCTCGGTCAGCGGGTAGCGCAGGTGCCACAGGTGGCCCTTCTCGTCCTTGTACTCGGCCTCGTCGTCCGAGATAGCGGTGGTGCAGTTGGGGCACCAGTTGACGATGCGCTTGCCACGATAGATCAGGCCGTCGTGGTACCAGTCGCAGAAGACCTTGCGCACGGCCTGGGCGTAATCCTCGTCCATGGTAAAGCGCTCGTTATCGAAGTCGACGGAGCAGCCCATGCGCTTGATCTGCTCGACGATGATGCCGCCGTACTCATGTGTCCAGTCCCAGCAGGCGTCGACAAACTTGTCGCGACCGATCTCCAGGCGGCTGATGCCCTCGCTCTTGAGCTTCTTGTCGACCTTGGTCTGCGTGGCGATACCGGCGTGGTCGGTGCCGAGCACCCAGCGCGTAGACTTGCCGCGCATGCGGGCCATACGGATGATTGCGTCCTGGATGGAGTCGTCGGTGGCGTGACCCATGTGGAGCTTGCCGGTCACGTTGGGAGGCGGAATGGTGACGGTGCAGTCGCCCACGCCCTCACGGCGCTTATAGTAGCCGCCGTCGAGCCACTTCTGCAGGATCGCCGGCTCGTTGGTCGACGGATTGTAGTTCTTGGGCATTTCTTCCATATATCTCTCCCTGTCCCGCCGGGGAGGAATGTAGGCCCGTTTTTCGCTCGGTCAGGTCCTGGACTCGCTCGAAGACCACATTAAGTGGTCTTCGGCTCGTGCGGAATCTACGAAAATCGGGCCTACATTCCTCCCCTTAGGTATCGATTACTTCAGTCTGATATGACTTCGCTGAGGCTTAAACAAACACACAGAATAACACAGGTAGTTGGGGTTATTGCGTTTATATAAAATAGCCTCCGACCGCGGATGGTCGGAGGCTATTTGCAAGCACGTTTTTGGCTGGCTTACCCGTAGATGCGCCGGGGCTGCTCTTCGCCCTTTACGGAGGCTTCGGTCACGATGACCTTGGAAACACCCTCCTCGCTGGGCAGGTCGAACATCGTCTGCTGCAGCACGTCCTCGCAGATGGAGCGCAGGCCGCGAGCGCCGGTCTTGCGAGCAAGCGCCATGCGGGCAATCTCGTGCAGAGCGGCGTCTTCAAACTCAAGCTCAACGTCCTCGAGCTGGAACATCTTGCGGTACTGACGCACCACGGCGTTCTTGGGCTCGGTCAGGATCGACACCAGGTCGTCCTCGTCGAGCGCCTGTGTCTGGGTGACGACGGGCGTACGTCCCACGAACTCGGGAATCATGCCAAAGGCGTTGAGGTCCTGCGGGAGCACCTGACGCAGCAGGTCGTTCTCGTCGACCGAGGTGGGGCCGGCGATCTCGGAGTTAAAGCCCACGCCCTTGTTGCCCACGCGGTCGGCGATGATCTTGTCCAGGCCCACAAAGGCACCGCCGCAGATGAACAGGATGTTGGTCGTGTCGATCTGCAGCAGCTCCTGCTGGGGATGCTTGCGGCCGCCGGTGGGCGGAACGCTTGCCACCGTGCCCTCAAGAATCTTAAGCAATGCCTGCTGAACGCCCTCGCCCGAGACATCGCGGGTGATGGAGAGGTTCTCGGCCTTGCGGGCGATCTTGTCGATCTCGTCCACGTAGATAATGCCAACCTGAGCGCGCTCAATGTCGCCATCGGCAGCATTGATAAGCTTGAGCAGGATGTTCTCCACGTCCTCGCCCACGTAACCAGCCTCGGTGAGCGCGGTGGCGTCGGCGATAGCAAACGGCACCTCGAGGATGCGCGCGAGCGCCTGGGCCAGCAGCGTCTTACCGGTACCGGTGGGACCGAGCAGCAAAATATTGGACTTGGCGAGCTCCACCTCGTCCATATCATCGTCGAGCTGCGAGTCCAAACCGTCGTCAAAGGCCGAAAGCGCGGCGCCACCCTCGATCACGCGGCGGTAATGGTTGTACACGGCAACCGACATGGCACGCTTGGCGTCCTCCTGGCCCATGACATAGGCCGAAAGCTCGTCATAAATCTCGTGCGGTGTCGGCACATGCGTAATGACCTGGCGGGCGTCGTCCTCGAGCTCAAAGCCCTCGGCCTCGGGGTCCACGGCGGGCTGGGATGCAGCCTGGCCATGGTCGTTGAGGAAGCCAGGCAGCTTGCCGTTGCGGGCAGCGTCCATAAAGTCCGAAGCCAGCGACTCCTCAAGGATCTCGGAGCAGGCGGCAACGCACTCGTCGCAGATAAAGATGTTGGTGGGGCCCTTTACAAGGCGGCGAACCTGCCCCTGCTCTTTTCCGCAGAAGGAGCAGCGGATGGGGTTGCCGTTCTCGTCAAAGGTGTCCTGCATGTTACCGGCCATCCTAGGCGTCCTTCGCGGCGAGGTCGCGCGAGGTGACGATACGGTCGATCAGGCCGTAGTCGAGGGCCTCGGCAGCGGTCAGGTAGTTGTCGCGCTCGGTATCGGCCTGGACCTTCTCGATCGGCTGGCTCGAGGCATCGGACAAAATCTGGTTGAGCTCGCGGCGAGTCTTCTTGATCTCCTCGGCCACGATCTCGATCTCGGTCTGCTGACCCTGGGCACCGCCGCTGGGCTGGTGAATCATGACCTTGGAGTGCGGCAGGCAGAAGCGCTTGCCCTTGGCGCCGGCCGAAAGCAGCACGGCGGCCATAGACGCGGCCATACCGACGCAAATGGTGGAGACCTGCGGCTTGATAAAGTTCATGGTGTCCAGAATCGCCAGGCCGGAGTAGACCTCGCCACCGGGCGAATTGATATAGAGCGAGATATCCTTCTCGGCATCCTGGCTCTCAAGATGCAGCAGCTGGGCAACGACCAGGTTGGCGCTGACGGAGTTGATCTCCTCGCCCAAGAAGATGATGCGGTCGTTGAGCAGGCGTGAATAGATATCGTAGCTGCGCTCGCCGCGCGGCGTCTGCTCGATAACGTATGGCACGAGGGCGGAATCGAACTTAGCGATCATACGCATCTCCATTTCTCTCTTGCGGACCAAATTGGTTCTAGATAAACGTACGGTGCCCGCATGCTATGCATTGGCTGGCACCGTACGAAGCAACCGGATAACCGGCTTATAACTTTACCCCATCATGGGCGCACGCAAGCGCTCGTGGGCAAGGTGGCGAGAATTACTCGGCGTCCTTGGCGGTCTCGTCGACCTCGGTCACCTTGGCGTTCTCGACCAGGTGATCGACGGCCTTGGAGCGACGGATGGACTCACGGACGGCAGGCATGCGGCCATCGGCGATGAACTCGGCCTTGGAAGCCTCGACGTCCTTGACGCCGGCCTTCTCGAACTCGGCGTTGATGTCGTCCTCGGTGACCTCGATCTTGAGCTCACGGGCGAGGGCGTCGAGAGCCAGGGACTCACGGGCAACGTCGTTAGCCTGCTTGTGCAGGTCGCCGATGAACTGCTCCATGGTCAGGCCGGAAGCGGGCAGCCAGGTGTCGAGCGTCATGCCACGGGCAGCGAGGTTGGACAGGAAGTTCTGGCCAAGCTCCTCAAAGACGGACTGCTCGTAGTCGGCGTCCATCTCGTCGAGCTGCAGGCGCTCGGCGAGAGCGGAGACGCAACGGTTCTCCTTCTCGGCCGGGAGGCGGGAAGCCTTGTCCTGCTCGATCTCGATCTTGATGGCGTCGCGCATGGCGTCGATGCTGTCGAAGCCAAAGTCGGACTTGACGAGCTCGTCGGTGAGCTCGGGGGTGTTGCGGACCTTGATGCCCTTGACGGTGACCTCGACGGTGTGGGTCTCGGCCTCCTCGCCCTCCTCGACCTCGTCGGTCCAGGTGACGGTCTTGACGTCGTCGACGTTAGCGCCGATCAGGGCCTCGTTGAACTCGGCGGGGTTGCTGTCGCTACCGGCGATGAGCATGCGGCCCTCAGCAGCGAAGTTGTCGGCGTTCTCGACGGCCTTGAGGTCGACGGTGACGTAGTCCTCGGCCTCGACGGCGCGACCCTCAACGTCCTCGAAGGTGGCACGGTAGTTGAGGAGCATCTCGACCTGGTTGTTGATCTCGGACTCGGTGACCTCCGCAGGGGGCATCTCGATCTCGACAGCGTCGAAGGAGGAGAGCTCAGCGGCGGGACGCAGGGAGAACTCGACGGTGTAGGTGTAGTCCTCGTGATCCTTAGCGAGCTCGAGGTCCTTGTAGTCACCGTTCTTGGTGGGGACGATGTCCAGCTCGTTGAGGACGGCGGGCTCGTTGGCGGCGATCAGGTCGTTGGTGGCCTGAGCGAGGGTAGCCTCGGCGCCAAGAGCAGAGTCGATAACCGGACGGGGAGCCTTACCGGCGCGGAAGCCCGGGAAGCGGTACTTCTTGGCGGTGTCCTTGTAAGCCTTCTTGATCGCGGCGTCGACGTCGGCGGCCGGGATGGTGACCGTAGCGGTGAGCTTGGCGTCCTTGACGTCAGAAGCGGTGATGTTCAACACGTTCCTCCTCATACTGCCCAGCTTATCTGAGGTGCTGGTACCTTTATGCAACAAAGAGTCGCGACGGCGGGAGCCGACGCAGATGCGTTGGTGCGGGCGAAAGGACTCGAACCTTCACGGGAATCCCACCAGAACCTAAATCTGGCGCGTCTACCAATTCCGCCACGCCCGCATGAGCGCACAGACTAGGAATGATAGCAGATACGAACGGCAAGCGCACGCACACCTTTTACAGGCTCACGACCTCACCACGAGTGCAAAAGGCGGGGCGAGTTGCCCCACCCCGCCAATTACGACTTATTCGCTGACCCGCTACTCCCCCAGCAGGGCCTTCTCGGGCGTGATGGGCAGCGAGCGGACCTGGTGGCCGGTGGCGTGTGCCACGGCCGAGGCCACGGCGGCGAGCGGCGTGTTGATGACGACCTCGCCGATCGATTTGGCGCCAAACGGGCCCGTCGGCTCATAGCTCGGCTCAAAGGCCACGCGGATGCTGCCGATATCCAGGCGCGCGGGCAGCTTGTAGCTCATAAAGTTGCCGGTACGCAGACGGCCGCGGTCGTCGTGCTCGACAATCTCGTAGAGCGCGTGACCGATACCCTGGGCAATGCCGCCCTCGGCCTGGACGCGCGCGAGCGCCTCGTTGATCACGGTGCCGCAGTCGACGGCCGCGGCGTAATCCACCACGGTCACCTTGCCGGTTGCCTTGTCGACCTCGACCTCGGCAATGCCGGCCATAAACGGCGGGGGCGAAACGGGCAGGCTGGCAGAGGCATGCGAGGTCAGCGCGTCGCCGCCCTCGATGTTCTTAACGCACAGGTTGGCAAAGTCGCGCAGCGTGAGGTAGCGACCGCGCTCGCGGGCGGCGCGCTCGTCGGACAGGCGCACGTACTGGCCATCAAAGACCACATCGGCGGCATCCACGTCCCACATCTGGGCGGCCTTGGCGCAAATCTTCTTGCGCAGCTCGGTCGCGGCATTCTTGGCGGCCAGGCCCGTCACGTACGTACCCGAGCTCGCGTACGAGCCGGCGTCGAAGGGCGATACATCGGTATCCACGCCACGAACCACAATGAGAGAGCTCTCCACACCCAGCTCCTCGGCGGCAATCTGCGCCAGGATCGTGTCGACGCCCATGCCGTTATCGGTGGCGCCGGTACCGATGGTAATGAAGCCGTCCTCTTCCAGGCGCATGTCGATGCCGGCGATGTCCACGTTGGAAATACCCGAGCCCTGCATGGTGAGCGCGCAGCCCAGGGCGCGCACGCGGTCGCCCAGGTCCACGGCCAGCGGCTTGTCGCGCCAACCGATCATGTCCATCGCGCGCAGCAGGCAGCGGTCGAGCGCGCAGGCGTTGAGCTTTTCGTTGTAGTACTGCGGCATGACCTCGCCCTCGCGCACGATGTTCTTAAGGCGCAGGTCGGCGGGGTCCATGTGCAGCATGTCGGCGAGCTCGTTGACGGCACTCTCCACGGCAAACTGGCCCTGGGTGGCACCGTAGCCGCGATACGCGCCGCCGCGGTTGGTGTTGGTGTAGACGGCGTCCCACCTAAAGCGGCTCGCCTTCACATGGTTGTAGATGGGCAGGCTCTTATGGCCCGAAAGCCCGATCGTCGTGGTGGCGTGCTCGCCGTACGCGCCCGCGTTGGACAGCGTGTGCAAGTCGATGGCCGTGATGGTGCCGTCGTTCATGGCGCCCAGCTTAACGGTCATCTGCATCTGGTGGCGCGAGTTGCCCGCAGTGATGGTCTCCTCGCGGGTGTAGCAGCAGTAGCTCGGACGGCCAGTCTGCTGGGTCACGAACGCAACGAAGATCTCGCAGCAGCCCGTCTGCTTGGAGCCAAAGCCGCCGCCGATGCGCGGTTTAATGACCTGCACCTGCGACTGCGGAATGTCGAGCGACTGCGCGACCATGCGGCGCACGTGGAAGGGCACCTGCGTGGAGGTGGTCACCGAGATGCGGCCGAACGCGTCGGTCGTCGCAAAGGCGCGGAAGGTCTCCATGGGCGCGGTCTGCGTGGCCTGGCTGGTGTAGGTGCGCTCAAAGACGATGTCGCTCTGGGCGAAGGCCTCGTCCAGATCGCCATAATCGCTGGTACCGCTGCACACCAGGTTGCGCGGAACATCGCCGCCCTGCGGGAACATAAAGGTCACGTCGCCCTCGGGGTGGACCACGATGTCGTTATCGAGCGCCTGGGTAAAGTCGAGCAGGGGCTCGAGCACCTCGTAGTCGACCTTGATGAGCTTGAGCGCCTTATCGGCGGCCTCCTCGGTCTCGGCGGCGACGATCGCCACCTCTTCGTTTTGGTAGCGGACGAGGTTCTCGAGGATCAGGCGGTCGTAGGGACTCGGCTGCGGATAGCTCTGGCCGGCGATGGTAAAGCGGCGCTTGGGCACGTCCTCGTAGGTGTAGACGCCCACGACGCCCGGCACCTTCAGGGCGCGAGACGTGTCGATGGAGCGGATTTTGGCGCGAGCATACGGGCTGCGCTTGAGCTTAACGATGAGCGCGCCGGCGGGCACCATATCGCCCGTGTAGACGGGACGGCCCTCGAGCAGGGCCTTCGAGTCCTTCTTGGGCTGCTTGTGGGTAATCTGCTTGTAGGTGACGCCGTCAGAGCTGGTGTTATTGACCGGCAGCTCGGGCATCTCGAAGCCCACCTGCACGCCGGACTCGTTAAGGAAGCGGACGATGGCGCGCAGCTGGCTCTCGTAGCCGCTGCAGCGGCAGAGGCTGCCAGCCAGCTGGCGCGAGAGCTCCTCGCGCGTGGCGACGAGGCTCGGGTCCTCCTTGGCGGCGCGGGCAAGCGCCAGCACGTTCATGATGAGGCCGGGGGCGCAAAAACCGCACTGCTCGGCACCTTCGGAAGCCATCGCGCGGACAAGCGCCTCGGACTCGGCCTTGAGACCCTCGAGCGTGGTGATGGTATGGCCCTCGACGCGCGCGGCGGGAACCGAGCAGCTCAGCACCGGGTCGCCGTCGAGCCACACCGTGCACAGGCCGCAGTTGGTGGTCTCGCAGGCGCAGCGCACCGACGCGCAACCCTGCTCGCGCAGCAGCGCAAAGAGCATGGTGTCGGGGGCAATCTGAACCTTGACCTTGCGGCCGTTGAGCGTAAAGGAAAGATCGATGAGTTTGGCAGCCATTAGCGCACCTCGCTAGAATCGACGCCGGGCACGCGGCGGCAGGAATACTCGTCCGTGGCATATTTGGGGACCTGAACGGTCTCGAGCTCGCGGGCAAGCGCGGCCGAAAGCTCAATGCCGGCGGCGCGGCGCACGGCCTGGACGGCGAGCGGGGCCGAGATGCGGCGGCGGTAGTCGGCCGAGCCCCACATGTTGGTGCCATAGCTCAGCGCGCGCACGGACGCGGCCAGGGCGCGCAGCTCGTCCTCGGAAGGCTGCTCGTTCACCAGGCCGCATGCCTCGCCCCGCAGCAGGGTCGCGCGCAGCGGGCGGGCACCCACGGTGACATGCCAGCTGTTGTCCCACCAGGCGGCAGTGACGTTCAGCGAGGGGAAGTCGGTCGCGGCCTTGCGCACGGCCTCGTAGCTTGCACGGTAGTCGTGCTTAACGACCACGACGTGCTCGATCACGTCGCGCACATAGCCCATGTTCACAAACTCGGCAAGCGGCACGCGGCCGGCACCCGTCAGCTCGACGTACGAGTCGAGCGCCAAAAAGGCCGAGAGCACGTCCGAAAAACCAAAGCGGCCGTAGATGCTGCCGCCCACCGTGGCGGTGTTGCGCAGCTGCACGCCCACGATGTCATGGACGGCGAACTCGAATACGTTGTTGACGAGCGCGTTGAGCTCGGCATGGCGCTCGAGCTGGCGCAGGGTGCACATGGCACCGATGCGAAACTCGGTCTCGGTCTCCTCGATCTGATCGAGTCCGCAGGCCGAAAGGTCAATCGCCGTCGCCACACGACGCGAACCCAGACGCATCCAGATGCCGCCGCCCACAATCTTGTTGTTGCGGTTCTTCTGCAAGAGCTCATAGGCTTCGGCCGCGTTTCCAACACGGACGTAGGTACCGAACTTGAGCACGTTCTCCCCCATCTCTTCACTTGTCCAGTACCTCTAAGTGTACCAAACGAGGGCGCACGGCCTTCGCCACCATAGAAAAAGGCTCCCGGCCGATATGGTCGGGAGCCTTAGGCGCATCAACTGATGCCGCGTTGGGCTATATCGAGCGAAGATTTAGCAGACGCCCTGGGCGAGCATGGCGTCGGCGACCTTCAGGAAGCCGGCGATGTTGGCGCCCATGACAAAGTTGCCCTCCTGGCCATACTCCTTGGCGGTGTCGTCCACATTGTGGAACATGCCGCGCATGAGCTGCTCGAGCTTGCCGTCGACCTCCTCGAAGGTCCAGGACAGGTGCTCAGCGTTCTGGCTCATCTCAAGGCCGGACACGAGCACGCCACCGGCGTTAGCAGCCTTACCGGGCATAAAGGCGACGCCGTTCTCCTGGAAGTAGGTCGTGGCCTCGATGGTCGTGGGCATGTTCGCGCCCTCGCCGACCACCTTGCAGCCGTTGGCGACGAGCGCCTGGGCGTCCTCGAGCAGCAGCGTGTTCTCGCGAGCGCAGGGCAGCGCGATGTCGCAGGGCAGCTGCCACACGCCGCGGCCGTCGCCCTCGTGCCACACGGCGTTGGGCTTCTCGTCGACGTACATGGCGAGCGTGACACCCTTGTCGTGGCCGGAGCGCTTCTTGTTGTAGACATGCTCGAGCACGGTGTAGTCGATGCCGTCGGGATCCTCGACCCAGCCGTGGGTGTCGGAGCAGGCCAGCACCTTGCCGCCGAGCTGGGCGACCTTCTGGACCGCGTAGATGGCGACGTTACCGGAGCCGTGAACGACAACGTTCTTGCCCTCGAAGGACTCGCCGCGGCTCTTGAGGTACTCGTCCACAAAGTAGACCAGGCCGTAGCCGGTAGCCTCGGTGCGAGCGAGCGAGCCGCCAAAGGAGAGGCCCTTGCCGGTAAGGACGCCGGTCCACTCGTTGGTCAGGCGCTTGTACTGACCGAACAGGTAGGCAACCTCGCGGCCGCCAACGCCCAGGTCGCCGGCGGGAACGTCGGTGTTGGGGCCGATGTGGCGATAGAGCTCGGTCATGAAGGACTGGCAGAAGTGCATGATCTCGTTGTTGGACTTGCCCTTGGGGTCAAAGTCGGAACCGCCCTTGCCGCCGCCCATGGGAAGGGTGGTCAGGCTGTTCTTGAGGATCTGCTCCAGGCCCAGGAACTTGAGCATGCCCAGGGTGACCGTCGGGTTAAAGCGCAGGCCGCCCTTGTAGGGTCCAATGGCAGAATTGAACTCGACGCGGTAACCGCGGTTGACCTGAACCTTGCCCTGGTCGTCGACCCAGGGAACACGGAACATAACGATGCGCTCGGGCTCGACGAGGCGCTCCAGCAAGGCGGCCTCCTCGTACTCGGGATGGGCGTCGAGCGCCGGCTGGATGGTGCCGAGGATCTCGGTCGCGGCCTGGATGAACTCAGGCTGCTCGGGATAGCGGACCTTGAGCTCTTCGAGAACTTTCTGCGTGTAGCTCATGCTTCCTCCAATTGATGGAAAAGAAAAATGTCGGTCGCGGCACCCCATGCGCCGCGAACTTTATCGAGTATGGATAATATCGCACTGTTGCAGCAAAGTTACGCATAAGCCGACGAGCAGATGTTTCGTTTTGATTACGATGCAGGTAGAAGCGTTTTTGAGCACCCGACGCACAAATCGCGTGTTTCAAGGCTGTTTCGTCCGCATGTTCCCAACCACCACATTGGGGACAGGCACCTTTATGGTGGTGCTGGCGGTTAGAGGACGAGCTGATGGTAGTCGGCGGGGGTTATGCGGCCTTCGGTGGCAGCGCGGAAGGCGGCGAGTGCATCGCCCGAGAACGGCATGGCCCAGCACAGCCCGCAGCCGGCGGTGATGGAGCCCGGCAAAGGCATAATGCGCCCGGGCACGCCGGCATCCAGGCACAGCTGCTCGCATTCCATCACATCGAAGGTGCTGTCAAACGACACGATAATCTTGCGCTCGTGGTCGAGGACATCACCGAACGGCGCCTGGCGATGCGACTCACGATACGCCGCAGCGGCCGCTTCCTCTTCCGCAGTATGTCCACAGCCACCGCAGCCGCAGGTACAGGGCTCGGAACCATCGCAAGTGCAAGGCTCTCCCGTGTCGGGGCAAATATCGTGAGACATGACAACTCCAATCGTCTAGGCGAGTAACTCGGCCGCCGCAAACTCCTCGGGCGTATTGACGTTCTCGAAGCAAAGCGTCGAGCCCGCGGCCTTTACGATCTGCGGCTCATCCATATAACCAGCCTGAACGCGATTGATCAGGCAGCGAATGCGCTGGCGGTCGCAGGCGAGCAGCTCTTGGGCAACCGGCGCACACACGTCACGGCGCCAGACGGCGCAAAGCGGCTCAATCCCCCGCTCCTCGTGCGGCACGCACACGTCGAGCGCTTCGGCCTCAACACGATCGGCAAGCGCACCGATGAGTTCCGGAGAGACAAACGGCATATCGCAGGCGACGATCGCCACGAGCGGCAATCGGGCCGCGGCCAACGAGCTCGCGATGCCGCGCATGGCACCGGCGGGACCGTCGACGTCCATGACTACGCGGGGGCGCAGTCCGTCAAACGTACATTCCTCAAGGTAGGCAAGCTCGCTGGGACGCGACGTCGTTACGACCAACTCGCCAGCAACTGGCGCCAGCCGACCGAGCACGCGCTCGATGAGCGGCTCGCCGCAAAACGCCATGCGTGCCTTATCGCAGCCCATGCGCGACGACAGCCCGCCCGCCTGGACCACGCAAGAAAGATCGGCCCGTCTTACGGTAGTCATACGGCAAAACACCTCCATCGGCATGCTCGAAACCCGGTGCACGAAGCTAAACACAGCCGCCGAAATATCGGCGCCACGAAAAGCTCGTGCAAAAACAAAACAGCGCCTTTGCGGCACGCAGCAAGACCGCGAGCACAAAAGCGCTGGTAGCGTATGGCGGGAACGTATGTGAATCGAACACATCCAAGACGTTTTGCACGCCTCGCAACGGTTTTGAGGACCGCGGAGCCCACCGGAGCCCATCCGTTCCCAAGTGCGGCGGTATTTTACCAAACCGAAAAGGCCCCATCCCAAAAAGACGAGCAAGAAGTTGCGGTGGAATAGTTCCTGGTTTGGCGTTAGATGCCGAAAACAGGAACTATTCCACCGCAACTGAGGAGGCGGAAGCGAGTGACCGGCCTAGCGTAGGGACCTCAGGCCGCCGGCGTCCTTGTCGAGCACCGTAAAACGTACGGCATCCAGGTGTTCCAAGATGCTGATGGCGCGTTTGCGCGACACACCAAGGGCCTCGCGCAGGGCGCTCGTGGTAGCAGCGCCACCGGCGTCGCCAATGGCAGAGGCGACAAGATCACGCGCATGGCCCTCGGCGGCAGCGGACAGGGCAACGTCGCGCTCGACCTTCACGATGGAACGGTTGAGCGAAAGCTCGCGCAGGGCACGCGTCATGGTGTCGCGATCGAGCTGCAGTTGCTCGCCCACCTCGGGCAACGTCGGTGCGTCGAGGCCGGCTTCGTCCAGCAAGGCAACGATACGTTCGCAGGCCTCGCGCACCACACGCGCCGCGGCGGCAGCGGAGTGCGGGTCGAATACCTCGGCGCCCTCGGCGGCACACACGCCACGCGAGCAGCCCTCGGCAATCAGAGCCGCGGCAACGCCTTCATCAGCGGAAGGCCACGCAGCATGGGCAACGGCGCCAGGCGTAAAGCCCGTCTCCTTGGGAGACGCCGCATGCATGGCTGACAGGGCCGCCGCCAGTGCATCCATCGCGGCGTCGAGCACCACGACGTCCGCCAAGAGGCCAGCATCACCCGCGTCAAGCTTGCGAACAGAGCCCTGCGACACCAACCCGCGCAGTGCGGCATCGACCTCGCCGGCACCAAGATCCAAAGCCTCGGCAACATCAATCGCCGTAACCGGCAGCGTCTGCAACGCCAGCCAAGCGCCCACACCGCCCGCGATATCGCCGGCCTCAAGAGCCGCGTACAGCACGCGCTCCCCCTCAGCAAGCTCGCGCGAGCGACGGCAGCGCGAAAGCAGCACGCGCCCGCCGCCAATAAGCATCACGGGCGAATATGACAGCACCACGGCATGGTCCCCGGCACGTAGCGGCAGCGAGTCTTCCAAGCGCACCTGAACGATACGGGTCTCGCCCACCGCCATGGAGGCCTCGCCCTCCATGAACATGATGCGACCGACAACCTCGGACGTACCCGCCATCACGTGCACACGAGCACCCGACTCGAGCACACGCGGCTTGGCTCCCTCGCGACCCAAATACGTAAACGTCATCATAAAGCGCATCGTCTGGCCAAAGCGGCCCGCCACGCCGAGCATCTCACCGCGGTCAAGTGCCGCGACGCCGTCACCCACCAGGTTGAGCGCCACACGCTGACCGGGCAGCGCCCGCTGCGTATCGCCATGCACTTGGATCCCGCGCACGCGGCAGGTCGTGCGCGACGGCAGCGCAACGAGCTCATCGCTCACCGCAACCGGCGCATCGTGCAGCGTTCCCGTCACGACGGTGCCGACGCCCTTGATCGTAAAGCAGCGGTCGATGGGCAAGCGCGGCGCGGCATCGGTGCGCTCGGCACGGTCGCGGCAGGAATCCCAGCAAGCGGCAACCTGCTCGTCGAGCGTAGCCAGCAGGTCATCGATCCCCGCGCCAGTCTTGGACGACACGGGCACAATCGGCGCGTCCGCAAACACGGTACCCGACAAAAAGTCATCGACATCGAGCTCGGCAAGCTCGGTCATCTCGGCGTCGGCCAAGTCGCACATCGTCAGCGCCACCACCATATGCGTAACGCCCAGCAGCTCCAGCACATGCACGTGCTCGCGGGTCTGCGGCATCACGCCTTCGACGGCCGATACCACCAGCACAGCAACGTCGATGCCCGTGGCACCCTGCACCATGGCGCGCAGGTAATGCGCGTGGCCCGGCACGTCGACCAGGCCGACGATCTTGCCACTCGGCAGCGCCAACTCGCCAAAGCCAAGCTCAACGGTCATACCTCGACGGCGCTCAACCTCCAGGCGGTCGGGGTTTTTACCCGTCAGCGCCTCGATAAGCGCCGACTTACCGTGGTCGACATGGCCCGCCGTGCCAACGATAACGGGGCATTCCACCAACGCTTCGGCCTCACTCATCAGCGCACCGCCTTGGCAACGCATGCGGCAAGCGTCGACGCCGCCGTCTCGATATCGCGGTCGCCCACAAGCGTACGGACGTCAAACAAAATGCGATCGTGCGAGGTTCGCGTGACGACCGGCGTGTCGAAGTCCTGGACAAGCGAGCGCTTGAGCGCGTCGACCGTCAGGCGCTCGTCAACAAAGCGCACGGCAACGCACATCGTCGGCAGCTCAACGGTAGGCAGCGAACCGCCGCCGGGCGTCGAGGACTCCTCGACGATTTCCACCTGCACGGCACACGGGCAGCCAGCCTTATCGAGCCCGGCGACCATACGATCGCGCAGCTTGCGGGCACGTCGTTCCAAATGGGCCTGCGGCAGCGTGAGCATGCTGAGCACCGGAATATCGCGATGGGCCACGTCGGCGCCGTCCATGTAGATGCGAAGTGTGGCCTCGAGCGCCGTGAGCGCCAACTTGCCCGGACGCAGAGCGCGCATGAGCGGATGTGCGCCGCAGGCCTGGACCAGATCGCGACGGCCCATGATAATGCCCGCCTGTGCGGCACCGAGCAGCTTATCGCCCGAGCACGACACCAGATCGAGTCCTGCCGCGACCGAAGCCGGCGTGGGCTCCTCGCCGCCGCGCACCAAGATGTCGTCAGGCAACAGTGCCCCCGAGCCCTGGTCTTCATAGAACAGCAGGCCGTGCTTATGGGCCAGTGCGGCGAGCTCCCTTGAGCTCACTTCCTCGTGAAAGCCCTCGATGCGATAGTTGGAAGGATGAACCTTCAGGATCATGGCCGTATCGGGCGTAATGGCGCGCTCGTAGTCCGACAGGTGCGTGCGGTTGGTGGCACCGACCTCGACGAGTTTGGCACCAGAAGCCGCCATGACATCAGGGATGCGGAAGCTGCCGCCGATCTCGACAAGCTCGCCGCGGCTGACGATGACCTCCTTGCCCGCGGCATGGGTCGCCAGCACCAGCAGCACCGCGGCAGCGTTGTTGTTAACGACCAGCGCGTCCTCGGCACCGGCAAGCGAGCGGATCAGCTGCGCGGCATGTTCCTTGCGCGACCCACGCGAGCAGGTGTCCACGCTGTACTCGAGCGTGCTGTAACCGCGCGCGACTTCGGCCACGGCCTTTGCCGCCGACTCCGCGAGCGGGGCTCGACCCAGATTGGTATGGATGACCACACCCGTGGCGTTGACGGCGGGGCGCAGGCTCGGCAGTGCGGAGCGATGCGCACGCCACTCGATGGCCGAGGCCAGGTCGCGCTTAGAGCGCGGGGCGGCACCGGCGCGAATGGCGGCGCGCTCCTCGTCGAGCTCGGCCGTCACGGCAGCATGGACCACCGCGTCGCAGGTCTCCCCCGCCGCCTTCACCACCGGCCACTCGGCAAGCAGCTCGTTGACGGAAGGAATGGCGCGCAGGCGGGCGCGCACCTCATCGGACATGTTCTGGCTATCGCTCATGTGCGGCCTTTCAAAAGAAACGTGGATCAGTCGAATACATCAGCTGAGTCAATTACTCGTCATTATCCCCGCGCGCGACAATCTTTTCCACGCGAACGGCGTTTTCCTGGGTGAGCGCGGCACCCGTCAACGGGTCCCAACGCAACGGTGTATGGTCAAGCGGGCCAACGCCGAGCGCTTGGGCGCCATCCACGCCGGTGCCAAACGAACGCCCACCAGGAGCAGCCGACGTGAAGATGCACGCCGGATGCAGATAGGGCGTCGTCTCCACGCGCACGCGGTCGCGGCCCATATCGCTCACGAGCTCAACGACCTCGCCATCGGCGATGCCCATGTGCGCAGCAGCATCGGCATTCATCTGCACGGCATCCAGGTCCGATCCGGCCTCGGCGGCACCTTGGGCCGCAAGCCTTCGCGAGGTATGCGACTCAAAGGGACGGTTGCCGCTAATGAGGCGAAACATCCCCGGGCCAGGCTCCACCATCGGCGAGATCCAGCTGGGCACACGGCCCATGCCGGCTCGCTCCCATACGTCGCTTGCCAGCGCAATCTTGCCGCCATTCAAGGGGATCGCCGGCTCGCCCGTACGCGACGGCAATGCAACACCCGTGTCGGCCCAGCCGCGCTCCTTGAGCTCGTCCAGGTCGATCCCAAACGGCGCCACCTGGGCAGCCGCCAGATCGTCGGACGTAAACTGGAAGTACTCCCCCACGCCGCAGGCCGCCGCCAACCCGGCAAAGATCTCCGGCCCTGGACGCGTGTCGTCATGCAGCACGGGCAGCACGGCATTGCGGTAGAACACGCGCGCATCGTTGGCGCCTGTCACCGTTCCCACACCGCGGTCGGCCTCCAGATACGTCACGTCGGGCAGCACGAAGTCGGAAGCGCGCGCCGTCTCGGACCAGCGAATATCAATCGTCACGAGCAGGTCGAGCTGCTGCAAGATGCTCAACCAAGCCTGCGCATTGCCATAGCCCGCACCGGGGTTACTGGCATAAACGATGAGCCCACGCAAATCGCCGGCAAGAATCGACTGACCGATGGTCGTGCACAGACCGCGCACCGGATCGACCAGTGGATAACGCTCGGACCCCAGCTTGGATATGCGCGGCACCGGCGGCGTCGCAAAACGTGCGGGATCAAGGTCGCCCAGCACAAGCGGTGTAGGTGGATTGAGCGCGCCGCCCGCGTGTCCGATGCAGCCCAGCAGCACATCAACCATGCAGATAGCTCGCGCCGTCTGGGTACTGTTGGCATACGCGATGCCGATGCCGCCATGAAAGCCGGCGTCCACCACGGCAGCAGGCGCGGCGGCAGCTAGATCGCGCGCCGTGGCGACGATCTCTGCGGCCGGCACGTCGCACATCGACTCGGCCCACTCGGGCGTCCAAGCACGGGCCGCCTGCGCCAGCTCGTCAAAACCCGTGGTATAGCGGGTCACGAACTCGTGGTCATACAGGTCCTCGACAATCAAGACATGCGCAATACCCAACAGCAGCGCCAAGTCGCAGCCCGGGCGCACGCGCAGCCAGCGGTCGGCAAGTGCAGCCGAGCCGCTGCGCCGGGGGTCAACCACGATAATCTTCGCCCCACGGCGACGGGCATCGTTGAGCGCATCAACGGCCCCCATCGTCGACGAATCGACAATGGAACGCCCCAAATACATGATGCAATCGGTATGTGCCAGGTCGGAGGCGGGACTGTAGCCCAGGCTGTGCTCCCAGCCGGTAAGTCGGCTTACCTCGCAGGCACCGTCGGCTCCGTATACGTTGGGCGAGCCCAGCGCATGCATAAAGCGATACGCCCAGTAGCGGTCGAACGAGGGCACACCGAGCGTCATGCCCAGCGCACGCGGACCACGCTCGTCAATAATCCACCCAAGGCGCGCCGCGATCTGCGCGAACGCCTCGTCCCACGAAATCGCATCGAACCCCGAGCCATCAGCTCGTCGGCGCATGGGGTGCACGATGCGATCGCGCTCGTCAAACGGCATGTCCAGGCGATGCCGCCCGCGGGCGCACAGGGCACGCGCCGCGCATGGATGCCCCGGCACCGGCAACTCGGCCACCACGCGACCGTCCTCAACGCGGGCCGCAAAGGCGCAATCGGCATAGCATCCCCCGCATGTGGTCACCACGGCGCGACCGTCACGCTTCACAGCAGATGCCATCTCGATTACCCCTTTCACCAGCCAAACACAACAGGTCAACAGCCCGGCAACGAGCCCCAGACCAAAAAAGCCTCCCGCACGGCAACGCCCCGCGGGAGGCCCAACGTCAAACAGACGATACCTTACGCCTCGGACTTCTTGGCGTAGATAAACCAGTAGCCGAGCGCGACCAGAACCGCACCGCCCACAATGTTGCCCAGCGTGGCAGCGGACAGGTTAAACGCAATGCCCGCAACGTTGAGCGCATCGGCGCCGGCGACGTCGGCACCATAGCCGCACGCGTGCATCACGGCACCCATGGGCAAAAAGTACATGTTGGCGACACAGTGCTCAAAACCGCAGGCCACAAAGGCAGCGATGGGCAGCAGAATGCCCACAACCTTATCGACCACGGTCTTGCCGGCGGTACCGATCCACACGGCCAGGCATACAAAGATGTTGCACAGGATGCCGCGGAAGAAGATCGTCACCCAGTCGATCGTCACCTTGCCAGCGGCGACGCTCACCATGGAATTGGCGACCGCCTCGCCGTTGAGCTTATAGATGCCGGCCATGTACACCAAAAAGACGATGAACAGGGCACCGACAAAATTGCCGACCCACACGACGACCCAGGCCTTGAGCATCTGAGCCAGGGTGATCTTTTTGCTCTTGAGCGCACAGACCATAAGCGAATTGCCGGTAAACAGCTCGGCGCCGCACACCAGTACCAGCACCAGGCCCAGGCAAAAGCACAGGCCGCCCACGACGCGCTGGGCACCCCAGCCCAGCGTGTTGTCGCTCAAAAACACCGTAAAGAACAGGCCGCCGAAGGCAATGAACGCACCGGCGAACATTGCCAACAGAAAGGCCTTAGCGACCGGCAGGTTGGCCTTGGTCACGCCGGCGGCCTCGGTCTTGGCCTCGATCGCGGCGGGCGCCAGGCAATCGGGAGCGGGATACTCCACCTTGGAATCTGCCATGTCAATCACTTCTTTCCTAATCAGCAGGGACAAGTGAACCTATTGCTCTTGCCCCAAGCGGACAAAGTGGGAAAAGTCGTTGGCGGCCACGGCGTCGTACACGGCGTCGACGGCGTCAAAGACTTCCGGGGACATGGGGTTATAGAACTCCGTGTCGCCCGGCTGAATCCCGACGAAGACGATATCATCGCACGATTGCTCAATCTCTTCGATCAGAATCGACAAGGGAAGCGAATGCGTGGTGAACATCGACTTGCGGGCCACATCGCGCTTGTCGAGCAAACGGATGGACCCGACGGGCAGCGCCATGTCGGCGGCATCGACCAAGACCAGGCGAGGCGGACGCTCGCGCTTGACCTCGATGATGTCATCCTCGGGCGTTTGGCCACCGTCGATGGTGTACCAACCGGCAATGGGCGCGTCCTCCATCTTTTTGGAGAGCACGGGGCCGGCGGCATCGTCGGCACGCAACACGCTTCCCGCCGTGAGCACAATGCCCGCAAACGGGGCGCCGTTCACACGTCCGTCCACAACGCAACCCATTACTGCAACCTCCCCGTCAGATACACGCCCGACACATCGCGCACGCGCTCCACCAGATCGCGAAACTTCATCAGAAACGCGACCTGCTGGGCATGTAAGCCAAAGTCGTCGTCGAACACCGAGATGCCGGCCTTGGCCGACCCGCGAAAACCGCGCTCGTCGAGCAGCGCATCGCAGGCCTCGAGCAGCGACGGCACCGCCGCCTTGTCGAGCTGGCACTCACCAAAGGAGCGGATGGCCTCAAACTTGGTCTTGGCCTCCCCCTCCGGCAGCGCGTCGATAAGCGTATAGAACACATCCACCGGCACCGACAGGCGCGGCTCAAAGCAGTCGAGCACGCCGGTGTGGTGGCCCACGGCGAGCGTGTAGTACAGCACGTCGCAGGCCTCCTGGGGAACGTCTTCCTCGGTCTCCACAAACTTACGCGTGAGCTCGTAAAAGACCACCTGGTCGGGCGCATGGCCCAGGCAAGGGTCGGCGACGCCCTCGGCAGCCTCGTCGCTTGCGCGCGAGGCATCGCCAAAGGAGCCGCCGAGCATGCCGGGGCCCGCAAAGTAACCAGAGCGGTCCGTGAGCTCCATCTAGCGACCTCCGGCCAGCACCAGATCCTGCAGCGCCGAGTACACCTCGACGCGGCGCGGATCGTCCTGCTTGTCGATGAGCAGCGCCATGGCACCGCGGATATCGCCCTTGGGCGCGCCCTCGAGCGTATCCATAAACTCGTTAGCCAGGTCGCGGCCATAACGGTAGCCGCTCATGGCGCGAGCCTCGCGCTCGATGGCAACACGCAGCTTGTACGGCACGCCGGGGTGCAGGATATCAGCCTGCTCGCCGGCGGCCTCCACCGTGGTCTCGGCATGGAGCTTTTGGTCCAGCAGGCCGAGCGCCATAGCAAAGCCGTAGATGGTCTGCGCAGGGCTGGGCGGGCAGCCGGGGATGTAGACATCGACGGGCAGAATCTTGTCCGTGCCGCCCCAGACGCAGTAGTTGTCGTAGAAGATGCCACCGGTGCAGCCGCACGCGCCATAGGACACCACGATCTTGGGATCGGGCGCGGCCTCAAAGGCGCGCAGGGCCGGCATGCGCATGGCACGCGTCACGGCGCCGGTGTACAGCAGCACATCGGCGTGACGGGGCGAGGGCACGACCTTGATGCCAAAGCGCTCGACGTCGAAGACGGGCGTGATGGAACCAAAGATCTCGATCTCGCAGCCGTTGCAGCCGCCGCAGTCAACACGGTAGACGTACACCGAGCGCTTGATCTTCTTAAGAAGGGTCGCCTTGGCCTTCTCGATGCTCTCGTCGAGCTCGATCTTGGTCGGGCGGTACTGAAGCCGCTCGGGCAAAAGCGTGGGTTCGGCCATGGTTACTCCTCCTTCGTATCAAAATCCATGATGATGCCCTCGACCGGCGCAGGACCGGCGGGAATCTCGGGCGCATCGGGGTTGATCTCGCGGTCGATATACTCCGGGTTCACGCCGTGGCCGCCCAGATACTCCATGCCGGGGCCCTGGGGCTCGCCGGACGCAAGCGTCTCGTTGGCAGCCATGCCGCGCGCGTTGCCGGTCTTGACGGCCGAGGCGGCGCGCAGGGCGTCGAGCTCGCGCTTGCACTCCTGGCACATACCGACGGTACGGGCGGCCTGGATAGCCTCCATGCCGCCGGACTTTTGCAGCAGGCGCTTGGCGTAGTCGATCTCCTTGTGCGGGGCAAACGGCTTGCCGCAACGCGAGCAGTGCTCGAGCGTATAGACGCTCTTGCTGGTGAGGTCGTCCTTGCTCATAACAGCCAGCTCAAACTCCTCGGTGAGCTTGATGGCCTCCATGGGGCAGGCTTCCTCGCAGCGGCCGCAGAAGATGCAGCGACCGTAGTCGATCGACCAGGTGATGGTATCGGCCGCAAGGTCGGTGTCCATGCGAATGGCATCGGCCGGGCACGCCACGCCGCAGGCACCGCAGGCGATGCAGAGCTCCGCGTTGTGCTCGGGCTTGCCGCGCATGTCCTTGTTGGTGGGGAACGGCGCAAACGGGTACTTGACCGTCGCGTCTCCGGCCTTGGCGTTAACCTTCCAAAGCTTCAGCATATTAGAGCGCCTCCTCATCGAGCGGAGCGGCCATGGTGCCCTCGCCCGCAAGCGGCGACTTGTCGCGCCAGACGTTCTCGAACTGCTCCTTGTCGAGCACGTGGTCGCGCTTGGCGGCGACATCGGTCACCGTCACGCGGTCGGTGCAGGAGTAGCACGGGTCGAGCGAGCCGACGATCAGCGCCGCGTCGCCCACGGTGTTGCCGCGGAACATGTAGCGCAGGACCGGCCAGTTGCTGTACGTGGCGGCCTTGGCGCGCCAGCGGTAGCACTTCTGGTTGTTGCCGAGCATCGCCCAGTGCACGTCCTCGCCGCGCGGCGCCTCGGTGGCGCCGATGGCGTACTTGTGCGGGGTGTACTCCCAATCCGTGGTGAGGATGGGGCCCGACGGGCAGTTCTCGAGCATGGTCTCGATCATGTCGATCGAATCGTAGACCTCCTGGATGCGAACGGCGGTACGGCCGAAGGCATCGCAGGTGTCGGCCGTGGCGGTGTAGGATTTTTCCTGGCTAATTTATTTGGTATGATTATC
>OGXQ01000702.1_pt1 | contig 26651 bp, 18 predicted proteins | sample 1576291 | NCBI WGS metagenome assembly OGXQ01 (sample SAMEA3541575, study PRJEB24748) | human gut metagenome | biome: human gut; feature: human-associated habitat; material: faeces | place: China | collected 2012 | reverse complement strand
GATCCCGGAGATCAGCAGGATACTGGAATGCAGGCAGGGAACCGTAAAATCGAGACTGTATCGGGCGAAGGAGCAGTTAAGGGAGAGACTTATGTGACCGTGCGTACTTGGCACAAATTTGTTATGCGCAAATGAGTGTGCAGAAATGAGGTTTTATATGAGGAATGATTTTATAGACAGAAAAATCAGAAAAATGGCGGAGACGGAACGGATGACAGTGCCGGAGTCGCTGGATGCGAAAGTGGAAAAAATTTTGGATGGACTGGAGACAGAGAAGGCGGATAACAACGCGGATGGAAAGAGAGCAAATCAAACGGTACGCCATTATGGCTTTAGACGAATCGTGATTCCGGCAGCAGCCTGTCTGCTTCTGGCCTCTACTACCGTGACGGCATCGGGATTGTACCGGGCGCGGATGGAGAGCATGAATCATGAAAAACTGGAAATATATTTTTCCGGGTTGCAGGAGGCAGATGTTGCAGCGGATAGCTACAGCAGACCGCTTACGGACAGCGAAAAAAACAGGCTGGAAGAACTGAGGCAGGCCTATTTGGAGGAAGGATATTTCCCGAAAAGGGAACTTGCCATGCTTGATAGTCCTGAAAAATACAAAAAGGGCGTGGCTTTCTATGCAGCGCGGAGTACCTTTTTCCTGCCGGAGAAGGAGCTTACGGATGAGCAGCTGCTCGAGCTGATCGATTTTAAGGAAAAGAGAGAGTACAGTCTGGCGAAGATCAGCGAGGAGATTGCGGAAGGTTCTTATGAGTATGTAAAGACAGAGCCGGAAAAGGATGCTGCGCAGCAGGGACGTGCAGCACAGCAGGGAACGAGTGGTACGGTTCTCGGCGCCGATACGGCAACGCAGGAATGGCAGGTCGCCTATGAGGGAGACGTAAGTATCCGTTGTGCGGCAGTGGCAGAGAACGGTCTGTATGTGGGCGGTTTCACTGCGGACGGACAGGCGAGAGTGGAATATCTGCCTTACGGCAGCGGAACGCCAGAGACGTTTTTTGAAGATTTTGCAGAAAACGGAGAGGTCTACAGTCTGTGCACGGCACCGGACGGCAGCATCTATGCGGGACTGAAGGGACTGGCTGTACCGGGAGCGGAGCACGGCTGGCTGCCTGTAATCTATCATATCAGCCCGGAGGGAAAGCTTCTGAACAGTTTTACCGTAGGAGAGCGGGAATGGAATATCGTTGATAGTATGGCGATAGATGCCCAGGGCAGATTATATGTGCGGATGCGGATGCAGGAGGACGGCAGTTATGTGCGGATCTATTCTGCGGAAGGAGAACTGATCGGAAACGTGGCGGATGACAACAGCTATGCCGTACAAGGTGCCGGAGCATTAGGACAGGGCAAGGACGGCAAAGTCTATGCGGCTGCACAGGCAGTGGGCGATGCGACAGCAGGGAATATAGCTATGACATTAGTGTCAGTAGATTCGGAAAGCCTCAGGTTTGTTCCGGTGGCTGGAGGTGAGAATGTTGTTTGCAGTGCCGATACGATCTACCCGTGGAAAATGGTGGCAGCAGGTGTGAGTGAGACGGCAGATTTTATCCTATGGGGATACAACGGCGTGGACACCTATCGCCTGGGTGAGACGGAATTCACCAGAGTGCAGGAGAACTGGGAGATGCCCTGCGGTACGGAAGGTACCTGTGCGGTCCTCGTACCGGACGGTCGCATTCTCTATATCGGCGCATCCGACGGCTTCCAGGGAACGACGGCGGACGGTGTGGAGATCAGCGGAAAAGATCCTGAGAAGACAGTGCTCTATTATGAGCCACTTGTAAAATAGAGTGACAATAAACTGGCGACACCGGGAAACCGATGCCGCCAGTTTTATAGTTCCAGACTGTTAAGTTTCCATCTGCTCAATTGTGCATTTACAGTGGTTATGTTATAAAAAGACCAGAAATAACAGAAAGCGGTCGCTCGGGTGAAAAAGTAGTAGATTCAGGGGTGAAATTTTGTTATGCTGTTTGTAACAAACGGAGTATAAAAGTCGTCAATATAGATAGAAAGGAAACAAAGGAGGGGCTTATGAAGAAGATTAACGTAAAAGCAACCATTTTTCTCAGTGCAATCGTATTGGTGGTAGTGGTACTTCTGCTGAATCTCATCGAATTCCGCAAAACGGTGGATTTCACGGTGCCGGGGATTCAGATGCCGAAGGAGAACGCCTACGGGAAGCAGGAAGAGGTACAGGTGAGCGTCAACGGAACCTATTATTATCGGGTACTGCCCTGGATCCACGGCAGCACTTTCCATGGGCAGATATCTTTCGTTGGAGAGGGAGAGGAACCGCAGAATTATTTCTTTACCTATGGAGCAAGCAGAGGATTTCTTAAGGAGGGAAGAGGGGCTGGCTGGATCGGAACCCCGGATGCTCAGACTACCGTAGCGATTTATCAGGCGGTACAGAATGTGGAAAAAGGGATGATATCCGTAGAGAATCTCGCCAGCTATGTTTTATATCCGGCGGCAACACCGGAAGAAGCCTATGCCATAGCGGATATATGGTATCCGGGAATGCTGGAGAATGAAGCAAAGACAGCATTCTGCGCGGCTTTTTTGCCAGAGGAGTGCCCGCAGAAGATCGGTTGCAGCTTCTGTGCGGAGGATTACGATTATGTGGAAGATGTCGATACCGTAGAGCAGCTGTGGCAGGAATTTATACAACTTTCCGGAAAAGTGACGTCAGATCCGATCCCGCCGGAAGAGATGGTGGAAGGTGTGGGATATTTTCAGTTTGTCTATGCAGACGGTGAGACAAGGACCTTTCGCTACGCGTCGGAAGAACAGGGATTATGGATAGGTGAGGACGAACGCTGCCTGGTGGACGGCCAGGCTTTCTATGACTGGCAGGAGCGCCTGATGGAAGCGTTGCAGAAGTAAGCACGGGAAAGAGAGGGGCGGAAATGAACGGTAAAAAGAAAAGGCATGTTATTTTGATCGTGTTGGCAGTGGTGATGCTGGCGGCAGGGATTCTGGGCGGACGTGAGTTATGGCTGTATGAGCATCCGGAGATACAGATCAGATTCAGCCATGATCGTAGTGAAGATCTCTACCGGTCCTATCCCATCTGTTCCATTCGCAGCAGATCCCACATCGGACAGGGGTATGCGAAGCAGTATGGTGAGGAACTGCGGCAGTATTGGGAAGCAACCAATGAGGTTTTTGTGTGGATCAGTGAACAGTATCGGAAACCGTTATATGTCACTTCGGATGTGACCATAGGAGATGGAAAGACAGCGATCTCGTTCCGGGGGACCGGCACTTCCATGACTACCGGGGAGACAGAGGAAATCCATAGAGACTGCGTGCTGGATTTTGAAATGCATGCGGAGGTATTGCGCTCGGAAGAAGAGCCGGAGCTGACAGTAAGTGACTGGAATCCGGAAGAAGAGGGACAACAGAATCAGGCAGAAACGATTTATGACCCTGAGGCGGGTGTGACTGTGACCCTGCGGGATATTTCCAATATAGGCGCCAGTATTGTCATCCGGCGGGAGGATGAGGATGCCGGGACAGAAGTGACCTATGGAGATGCCTATATTCTACAGCGCAGGATCGAAGGAGAATGGCAGGATGCGGAGACGATCATAGACGATTACGGATTTACGATGATAGGTCATACGGTGGGCTGCGGGGAGGAAGTCTCAAACTTTTACAAATGGGACTGGCTTTACGGAGTATTGGAGCCGGGAGAGTACCGGATGGTGTACGATGTCTTCCGGAAAACAGAGGGCGCGGGGAGTGCTCAGAAATACCGGGAGTACATCCGTTTTCAACTTTAAAGGAATCAGATTTCTTACTTGACAGATGGGTCGGTAGAATGTAGACTATAATTACAAAGAGTCTATGAAACATCGACTATGCCTTGCCGGGGGGCAGGACAGGAGGGGCTTATGGGTGAGAATATCTACAGAATATTTGACGGTGTATGGAACTTAAGTCTGGTGGGAGGATACTGCGTGCTGCAGGTGATCCTCGCCAGACTTTTGTTGCAAAAAGCACCAAAATGGTGCTCCTATCTGTTATGGGGAATCGTGTTTGTGCGGTTGTGCTGTCCGATACTACCGGAGACAGGAATCAGTCTGATTCCGGACAAATTGCTGTCTGTGGGGACAGAGATGACGTCCGGGCAGCAGACAGTCGGTCCGGGCAGTCATGGTTATGCAGAGGCCAACGATACGACGGACATCGGAGATGTCCTGCGGCGGGAGTACGATGCAGAGGAAGTACCGGACAGCCAGACGGCAGAAAAAACGATGGCTGTGGGAAATGACAATACTGTCATGAATGCTGACGGCACGCAGGATTTTTCCCTGGGAACTGCGAGAACAGAAAGTGGAGCTACGGTTGCAGAGGTAGCAGCCAGTGGAACAGATGCAGTGATTTCGGAAACATCTGCCGGAACGGGTACTGACGCCCGCGCATGGACATACCCGGTGTGGTTCCGTGTATTATCCATGGTATGGTTGGCAGGAATGCTTGGCTTCCTAGGATATCATGCTTATTCTTATCTGCGTATGTGTAACCGGATTCGTAGACCTGACAGCGGTGTCAGACAGGTGAAACCGGGGATTTGCGAGATCGATGGTGGGCATCTGTCCTTTGTCATGGGGCTGGTCCATCCGGTGATCTATCTCTCTTCGGGCTTAGATCCTGAGAGCAGAAAAGTTGTTCTGTGTCATGAACGGGTGCACTTACAGCGCAGGGACTATCTGTTTAAGCCTGCGGCGTTGGTGATCTGCTGCGTCCACTGGTTCAATCCGCTGGTGTGGCTGGCATTTTATCTGATGAATATGGACTGTGAGATGTCCTGCGATGAAAAAGTTGTGAAGCTTCTCGGCGAGGAGAGCAAGAAGATCTATTCCTATACATTGCTGGAAGAAGCTTCCGGCGGAGAGTGGAAGCGTTATCGGGGCGGTTCCATCTGCGCACTGCTTTCTTTTGGCGAAGACCATGTGAAGAATCGTATTCGTCATGTACTGGATTATCGCAAGCCGCCGTTCTGGGTCATGATCGGCGCGGCAGCAGTGATCGTGGTACTGGTGGTGTGCCTGTGCAGCAACCCCGGTGGAAGTGGGAACGGAGCAGGCACAGCGGATCGTGCGGATACAGACAACAGCGCAGGGGTAGCAACGGATGTAGACAGCAATGCGGAGACGAGTGGAAATATTGCGCAGTTTCCGGACAGCATCAAGACACCGGAAGATTTTGCAAAGGTAACGATTCGCAACAGAGAAGATTTTGCCGCTGTTTTTGATGTGGAAGCAATCGAGGAAAAGCATTCCTTTGCAGCGGATCAAGTGGCATATGACCTGCTGGTCCGTGAAAACAATACGAATGCTGCGTATGCGATATTCAAAGCACTGGCGGAGGAACCTTCATCCGAGACTTATAGAAAATATACAGATCCGGTAACGGCAGCGGTGTCACTGTTGCACCTGGGTGATGGAAGCGGAGCCGTGACCGAGACGCTGTATCCGGCAGGGCGGCAATATCCTTATTATCGGGAGGACTCTGACCGGCCGGGAGAAGGCTCTGTGGTGAATGTACATTATACTTTTGCGGATGGATCTGCCGTAGATATTCCCATGGTCATGGCGGAGGAGATGACGCAGCTGTGGCTCTTGTCCTTTGGAGATCCGGGCAGTGCGGAGGACTTGGGATATGGTCCGCTCACCGGTGATATCTGTACCAGAATGGTCTATGGGGAGTACGAACTCCGACAACCGGACAGAGCGGTCTACTGGGGCTGGATGGACTGGTATCCTGTGGATGCCGGCAGTTATTCGGCCTATTACCCGCATGTACAGATTTCAAATTACGGGATCTATACCATGAGTGAACTTTGGAGAACATCCGGCAGTGTATTTCGCTGCATTCAAGCGGAACGCATCATGGCAACGGGCTGGTATGACGTTACCTGTGAGCGGGGCGCATATGACACATCGGATGCCTATACACAGCTGCAAAAAGATCTGCCGGATGTGACGGAATGGAGCGGCGGCAAGGTCTATTATCTGACAGATCCCGATGAGGCGCATCTTATGACGGATGAGTGTATGCCGAGGGTACTTCGGGAGTTTGACATGAGTACCCATACTGCCACCGATACGGTTCTGCCGGTGGATTTGCAGCTCAACAGCGACACGACGCTTCATGTTCATGACGGATATTATGACATTTACAATAGTAATCCATCCATAAGTATGCGGTTTGCGCTTAGCGGGGCGGATAGCCAGCACATCGAAAGAGCAGACATTCTGGCCTATCCGGGTGTGGTATTTGATGTATCGGAGCGGACAGAAACTGAGACATCGGCGCAGCTGGATCTGGATGGCGATGGTGTGCCGGAGAAGATTTCTCTGCATCCTGCGGAGCCGGTAACGGGATATTCTTTCGAGGAATATAAGATTTGTGTAAATTTGGGACTGGGTCAGATGAATTGCTATGACCTGCGGGATGCAGTGTTGGAGATAGACGGACAGACGATTGAGATTCCGGACAGCACGGGAAATATGAGCAATTCGATCTTCGCTTTCAGCCCGGATGGGGAACAGCTCCTGATCGCATTGTACGATGACGGAGAAAGCGCAGATCCATTGACACGAATCTACCACTATGAAGACGGAAAACCGGTGGAAACAGACCGGCTCGCACAGGATCTGCGAAAGGCATGGATACAGGATGGACAGATGGTTATCACTGAACCCTATTTTGCGGTGCAGAATGATTACATCCAGAAAATCTATCAGGTAACATCGAACGGAAGACTTCGGGAAGTGCCACAGGAGGAATATGTATTAAGTGCCTGGGAGGAAGTGGAATTGCGGCAGGATATAACGCTCTACCGTACACCGGACGGGGATGAGACCTTTGTGCTGCCCAAAGGAAGCAAGGTACGCATGACAAAGCTGGATGCAACACAGGACTGGATCTGCATCGAGATTACGGATGGTGTGAAGGGATGGTTTCGGTTACAGGATGGTAAGGATTACAGTGATTATTTCAGTGGCTTGTATTTTGCCGGGTAAAGTGTGAAAAGGAGATACAGATCATGCATTGGAGTAAAAAGAACAAAGGAATCGTAATTTTTCTGATCGTTATAGTTGCTGTAGTCCTGCTGTGTCTCGGAGATTACGGATTGCGATATTATGATACTCCGAAAGAGGAAACATATGATTATGTTGGCAGCGGCATGTTAGTCGGTTTGGCAAATCCGCAATTTTATCAACAGGTTCCGGTAGAGATTCATGCGAAAAAGGCACATTTTATCTGGAAAAATCAAGAGGATTATATTCAGGGGAATGTATGGCTAGATGGAGAAAAGATTTTTGGCGATGAGGAAACGGGATTTACGACACTTTTTGTAAAAGCGGAACCATCGTATTCCTGCATCACAACTACCGATGGAGATACAGCCGGTAATATGTTCCTTATCTCAAAAGATCTAAAAACCGTATTATGTGGAGTAAAAATAGAAGAGGAAGAGTTCCTGCTGGTAGTACCGGCTGAGGATAAAGCAACTGCAGATGGCATGATCGACAATGCAGCAAAACAATCACAGGCATTTTCCTGGTGGCTGTTGGAAGTATACAAGGATATCATAAAGGATACTGTGAAATGAGATAAATAATGAAAAATGGGGAGGTTGTGCTTATGATGCAGCAGTTAAGTTTCAGTCCGGTGGAAAACATATTGACAGTCCTGTTCGCAGCGGCAATTCTGGGATATCTTCTGTACCTTCTGGTGCGGAGCTTACGGAACAGGCAACGGGGATATCATACGGTGAACCGTGCAAAAGTCTATAGCAAGGCACAGGCTACTGCGGTGAACCAACCGGTATATCTGGCAAACGGCACAGTAAATTCCGGAGTAACTGAGGCGGAAAACGTCAAGACTGTCATTTTTGAAAATCTGGAAAAAGAGGGCGAACAGATCACCTTGGAAGTTTCCGACAGAATCTACAGCGAATTGCAGGAAGGCGATTGTGGAAGTCTCAGCTGCCGGGACGGAAAATTAGTGAGCTTCGGGGCGTTACAGAACAGGGACGACAGAGAGCGGAGCTTCCGCGGATAGGGAAGCAGAGAACATAGGAGGGACTTTATGGTGGAAGGCATCTATCGTTTGTTTGACAGTATATGGCGTCTCAGTCTGGTGGGAAGCTATTGTATTTTGTTGGTGATACTGGCCAGATTTTTACTGAAAAAAGCCCCGAAATGGTGTTCCTATCTGCTGTGGGGAATCGTATTTGTGCGGTTATGTTGTCCGGTGCTGCCGGGGACCAGGATCAGTCTGATCCCGGAGCGTCTGTTGACCGTAGGGACGGCGACAACCTCTGCACAGTTGACTGCCGGGAACAGTGCCGGATCAGTTGACAATGAGGGAGTTTATAATGGCAGCCTCATTGGAGACAATACTGTGGATGCAGTGCTGTCCGGGGCGGATAACACGGAAAATCTGAATGGCGGGACTTTAGGAGCAGCCGGAAATGGGGAAGGTTCTGCACCTGTGCCGGGACAGGATGGAAACGTAGAAGGCATGAATGAAATTGGAGATGACGGTGTCGGCGGAATTCAGGCACCGGGTAATGTTACGAATGCCTTGGATGATGGTTACCCGGTGGATAACCGGGATAATGCGGACGATTCTTTGCAAACTTTCCGTGTCCTGTCGATTGCATGGTTACTTGGAATGGCAGGATTTATGGGGTATCATGCCTTTTCCTACCTGCGTATGCGGAACCGGATTCACCGAACTGACAGCGGTGTCAGACAGGTAGAACCGGGGATCTGCGAGATTGACGGAGGACACCTGTCCTTCGTCATGGGGCTGATCCATCCGGTGATCTATCTCTCTTCGGGGCTGGATCCGGAGAGCAGAAAAGTCGTGTTGTGCCACGAGAGAGTGCATCTGCAGCGCAGGGATTACCTTTTCAAACCGGCAGCGCTGCTGATCTGCTGTGTGCATTGGTTTAACCCGTTGGTGTGGCTGGCATTTTATCTGATGAATATGGACTGTGAGATGTCCTGCGATGAAAAAGTTGTGAAGCTTCTCGGCGAGGAGAGCAAGAAGATATATTCTTATACATTGTTGGAAGAGGCTTCCGGCGGCGAATGGAAACGCTATCGTGGTGGTTCCATCTGCGCACTGCTTTCTTTTGGCGAAGACCATGTGAAGAATCGTATCCGTCATGTACTGGATTATCGCAGGCCGCCATTCTGGGTCATGATCGGTGCGGCAGCAGTGCTTGTGATATTGGTGGTATGCCTGTGCAGCAATCCGGGCAGCGGAACGGATGCAGCGGATGTTGCAAATGCGGATAGCGGTGCAGAGACAGAGGCAGATGCGGCGCAGGCAACCGGCGGGGCAGATGCAACCGAGGAAGCTGCAACAGGGGAGTTTGCGACGGATGAAGTGGACTATGAGGCTGCCAAAACGGAATGGCTGACGGTATTTGAGCAGGGTATCCACAGCAGGGAAGAGTTCAGTGCCCTGTTTGATGTGGCTGCCTTGGAGGATACCCGGTCTTTTGCCGGACAGGACGGTATCCAGTATCTTGGCTACGATGGTGTCGCGGCGCGGAAACTGCATCAGCGGATTTTAGACGGAGATGCCGCTGCCCATGAGACCTACAAGGATCCGGTGAAGGCTGCGGAAGTTCTGCTGAATCTACAGGGTGGCAGCGGGGAAATGACGGAACTGCTCTATGAAGCCGGGAGGCAGTATTTATTTTTCCAAAAGGATTCCACAAGACCCGGCGAAGGCTCTGTGGCAAACGTACATTATATTTTCGCTGATGGATCCGGTATCGATATTCCCATGGTATTTGCGGAGGAGAGCAGTCAGATCTGGATGCTCTCCATGGGAGACATCGACAGTAAAGGACGGCATTCTACCGGCCCGCTGGACGGAGAAAATCAGGCCAGAGTGGTCTATGCGGAATACGGACCCAGGGATGAAGATTGGGCTACCGTGGCAGAACTGTCGAAAAAATGGGTGTATGTAAAGGTATCCCCCGGATCTTTTGCGGATGTTGCTGCTACTTATCAGGTCTCCAGCTACGGTATTTATGCGGCCACCGGGGACGACGCCGGACTGAATTGTATGGTTCCGGGATATATAGCGCCGGGATGTGCGGCAGAGGGACGTTCCACGGTTTACCAGAATGTGGGAAATTACTATACGTCTGACAGTTATAGACAGGAGATGGCTTATCTGAAGCAACAGGATAGTGTCCGATTGTACTATTTTGCAGCTTCTGATTATCAGGATGGAGATCTGGACATCTGGATCGACACGATCCGGGAATATGATACTTCGGGACAGACCGGAGAAAACGGGGTCACGGACTGGAAGCTGCCGTCGGAGGCGCAGGATTTCTCCGCAGACATGCTAACTGCAGAAGACGGTTATTGGATCCTGAGTCAGAGCAACGGAACCGCCCAGATGAAACTTCCGCTGCTGTCCAATCAGCCGGTCTGGAACGGGAAGGTGGCGGCAGATCTGACGACAGAGGAAGCGGATGCTTATGCAACAGCACAGAGACGGGATATTATGACGAATGTGGGAGTCGTCTTTGATCTGTCCGAGCGAGCGGAGCAGGAGACTTATGCCCTGTTGGATCTGGACGGAGACGGAACCGCAGAGAAACTTCTGCTGCGTTCGAGAATGGCACAGGCAGTAAACGAAGTGGATCATTCGCCGCTGGATCAATATATATTTGCGGTGAATACCATGCAAGGCGAGACACGGACGGCACAGAATCTGGGAAACAGCATTTACGCCTTCACTCCTGATGGCAGACAGATATTGCTGGCACTGATGCGCAGGGACGAGTTCGGACAGTACGAGAGTTTCCTGTTCAGCTATGAGAACGGGGAATTACAGGAGGTAGGAAGCTTCGCGCAGGATATCCGGGAGATCTGGGTGGAAAACGGCCAGATCATCACCAACCAGCCCTATGATTATACGTTACAGAAGGAAAACCTGCGGATCGTATACTGCATTGGAAGTGACGGAAGACTGGCGGAGATTCCCACAGACCGCTATGATCTGCCGGAGCAGGCGGTCCTGCACGGACTCAATAAGGATCTGGAAGTCTGCCGGACTCCGGATGCCGGCAGCGAACGCTTTACCATCAACGCAGATCACGGAGTCTATTTCCTTTATCTAGATGCCGGCAGACAGTGGCTCTGCGTGGAGACCGAGAATGGTGTCACCGGGTGGCTTAAACTGGCGGATTACACTTATGAGGAAGCTTGGGCGACTTTTAATGACCTGATGCTATATGGCGGATAAAAACAATTTATACTGGACCTTAGAAATTTGGCAGTATGCAGATACCGCACAGGGAACCCTCTACTTGTTCACAGTATCTCAGGGGAAAGTCACAGTCATCACCGAGAAACAGCTGACAGCAGAAATTTTTGATGGAAAACAGGAGTAGAAGGGCGTATTATTGGAAAATTGAGAATCTGAAGGAAATAAAAAAGCCGCAATATTGAAATATGATTGCGGCTTTTTCAAAGCGTTATCAGCACCCCAAAACACTTAAAATTGTCTGTGCGTATACCCGGATTGAAAAATCATTTGGATGATTGATGCAATTTCCGGTTAACTCCAGATAATTTTTTTTATGGACGACAAGCTCGCGGAATATGGAGTGCACCGGAGCCACACAGATACCTTTTAATTCTGCGGCAATCTGATAAAGAGCATCCTGCTGCGCTGGAAGTTGATTATGCTGGAAGCCGCGTATCTCTGGATTCGGAATCATAGGAGATACCAGCAGAAATTCACAGTCGGGATGTTCACTCCGAATCGTCTGAATAATGGACAGAATAGCTGTCTTGTAAATTTCAGCAGGTTCCTGCATACTATTCATTCCAAAACCTAATATCACAAGATTCGGATTGCAGGGACATACCAGTTCTTTTGCATTTTCCACGCCCCATTGTACGGTGGAGCCTCCGGCAGCCCGATTCTTTTTTATAATATTACTTTGCGGATAGCGGTGCTGTAAGCTGTTGCTGACAAGCTCTGCCCAGGCGGGCTGATAAGGGGCGTGCCAGAGAGTAACATGATAATCTTCCAAAGTGACCATATCTATTGCAGATTCATTGCAACCGCTGGCTTCCCAGCCAGCAGTAATACTATCTCCATAAAATACTAAATGAAAATCTCCACCATTCTGTAATTTTTGTATACTCTGCGGCAGAAGAGAAGAACTGTCGACTGGAGAAAAACTGTCCCAGACAGTTTTATGTGTATACGTAACGAGTATCTGCCAACGGTATACATCGGAGACGACTTCCATGTAATGTTCTTCATCCGGTAGGCGGACCCATGCTGTCTCGGGAACTCCGGTAAAGGGTTTGCAGTAAATGTCACGGGAAAGAATGGGAATGCGGGAATGCTCTGTAAGGATCAGCCTGGAATCTTCCCGTATGTAATCTGTCCCCTCTTCATAAAAGCCACTGCCGTCAAAGGATGTGACAGACAAAATATGTTCCGGTTGATAGAGTAACTGACCACCGGCAATGTGCCCTTCAGCATCTTCAGAAAAGCAGATCGGCTCCTGATATACGAAATTCCCTTTCCAAATACGTGTCAATATTCCCATAATCATATCTTCCTTTCAAATCGTTCTTTATTACCAATCTTCTGATTTGTATATTTTACAAGAATATTTCCATTACAAAATTGGATTATTTTGTTCTATTTTAAAAAATTACTATACTTTGACCGGTTGTTTTTCCTGTATTATGATAAGAGAGAAAGCATGTCCGGGAGGTGCGTAGAATGAAAATAATACACAGTTTCACAATGCGTGTTCTGATGATTATGGTCTCGTTGTTACTATTGTTTTGTGCGGTCAGTACAATAGCATGGTATCGGAGTTTTACCCAAGAAGCCGTGGAAACAGCAGAAGAACATATGGATACGGTGATTGAAACATTGAATGAAATGTTTGATGAAAAATTGCGGGAGATTGATTATACAACTGCGTTTATTTCAAATAAAGTCCGGACAACGCAGAATGACAGTATTATTCAGTTCCTGACGGCTTCGGAACCGAATATGCAGGTTGCGTCCAGACAGTCGGCACAGAATTATTTATTTAACCGGTGCAATTTTAAGGCGTATTTGAATGGAATGGCAATCTATGGGCTGGATGGAAGAACCTGTACCTATGGAATTACGACACCCTATGATGAAGTGGCGGATACGGAATGGTTCGAGAGCATAAAAAACGGGGAGAAAGATGTAGTGTATCTGACACCACGGGCGTATACAGAAAAACAGCCGTCTCCCAAAAACAGCTATGTATTTTCAATTGTTCGTCCTGTATTTTATGGGAGCCGGATCGTGGGAGTTATCAAAGCTGACATCAAGAGCAGCTTGTTGGAGACGATATTTGATATCCGGGAAATGAAAGGATATTCACTTTATGTATTTGACAGAGATACCAAAGAGACTGTGTACAGCCCGGAAGAAACGAATTTCTTAAATGTATCGGATTTCTGTGATTCCATACCGGAAGGAGATGGAACTTTCACAAAAAGACAGGGCGGGGTGACCTGGCTGGTTGTTTATACTACTTCGGAAGTTGCACCGTGGCAAATCGTAGGTGTGGTACAGCAGAGTACAGTTCTCGCCGGTTTTTTGCAGGTCAGGAATCAGATGACGATTATGGTGATCCTATTTGTCATTGTGTTTGCTTTAATTGCTTTTGTAGTCTCTTATTATCTGACAAAAGATCTTCGCAAACTGACGGGAGCAGTGGAAAAGATTGGTGATGACTGCTTGGAATTGCCGATATCTATTAAACGTAGGGATGAGGTAGGAATTTTATATCAACAGATTCGGACTATGTTGGAGAGAATCAGGGATCTGATTACAAATATTCGCAAGGTGGAGGAAGAAAAGAGAATTTCTGAGATTGAAATGTTGTCCATACAGATCAATCCCCATTTTTTGTATAATACATTGCATACTATAAAGGTGTTATCTATTATGCAGGGGGTAGAGAATATCCAGACAGTTTCAGATGCGTTATCGAGAATGCTTCATTTGAATTTGGATGCTCGGAAATTTATCAGTATTGCCGAGGAGGAAAAATATTTACAGGATTATCTGGATATCCAGCAGTATAGATATGTCGGGAAACTGACCTATAGTATTTCCATTGAAGATTCGGTAAAAGGATGTGTATTGCCAAAACTGCTGATACAGCCAATCGTGGAAAATGCATTGCAGCATGGAATCTCGAAGGAACAGTCGGTAGGTATGGTACAGATCAGGGTATATGGAGAAGAGGAGGAACTTCATATACTGGTACGGAACAGCGGACCGGAATTTCCACCGGAATTATTGTGCCAGCAGCATTATTGCGGAGGCGCATCGAAACATATCGGCTTGCAGAATATATCGAGACGATTGAATCTGTTATATGGAGAAAAAGCGGAAATGCGGATTGTATCTGGAGAGAATCTGCTGACGTCCGTGGAAATCATTCTTCCCAGGAGCAGTCAGGATGAGGAGGAAAAATACGATGAGAATAATGATTGTAGATGATGATTTTCTTGTAAGGACAAATCTGAAAAGATTGCTTGAGACATCAGAAAAGTGCAGAAATGCAGGATATATTATAATAGCAGAGGCAGCAGATGGGGATCAGGCGTTACATCAGATAGAGATGACAGAGCCGGATGTTATCATATCAGATATTAAAATGCCACAGATGGATGGTCTTGAATTGCAGAAAGAAGTTAAAAGGGAACATCCTGAGATCTCAATGATCATGCTGAGCGGCTACGATGACCTGGATTATGTGCGACAGGCATTAAAAAACGGAGCAATTGATTATATCTTAAAACATGAACTGGATGAAAAGGTATTAGTGCAGGTATTGTCCAGAGCAGAAGAAACGGGGAAGAATTCTGGGAAAGGTGAGGATTCCATTACCGCGGACAATCAGGTGGCACTTCGGAGGAATTTTATGATGAATCTTTTCTCCGGGTGTTATCACAGCGAAGAGGAGATCAGGTTTCGCTCCGGTGTGCTGGGACGAAAAATCGCTATGAAAAATGTATCTGCGGTCATTATAATGGCTCAGCCAAGGAAAGAAAATGTAATTTCTTCCTATCTGCGGGAGTATGCAATTTTAAATATTATTGATGAGATTTTGCAGGATTATCGGATGGGAATCTGCTGTCATGTTTCGGATGAGAAATATGTTTTTATGATGGATTATGAAAATATTTATAGTTATCTGGCAAGGAGTGAACTTTTTCGGGAAGTACAGACAAGAATCAGCAGCTGTCTGAAAACCTATCTGAATTTGGAAGTTAGTTTATATGAGGGAGAAGTTGCAGGATCAATACTGAACATCCCGCAATCTTATCTTGGAGCGGAAAAAGTGTACGAAAATCGCTTTTTCCCGGAGGCTGTCGGACCGCAGAAAAACGCAGTCCCATTAGATATATTATCTGTATTTGATGCAGCACGGGAAGGACGGATGGTATCTGCAATCCGCCAGAATAACCGGGAAGGGGCGGAAGTACTGTTGAATGATATATTCAAACAGTTGGGAACAATGCAGCCGACCGTAGATTCTTTACAGAATTTCTTTTTGGATTTATTGAGTACATTGAAACGTGCATGGATTGAGAGAGATATTGATCTGAACAGATTTTTTGATCCTGTGAATCCACAACAGATTTTTCGGAGCTTTAAGAATTTGCAGGAAGCTGAGAAATGGTTTCATAGTATTATGAAAAATGCTTTTGAAGCTGCACAGAGTCATGCACAAAGCCCCGAATCTCCTTATGTGGAACAGGCAATTGGTATCATTCACAGAAAATATGCGCAGGAGATATCCCAAAGTACCGTTGCGGATGCCATAGGAATCAGTGCTTCTTATCTGAGCAGGTTGTTTAAGGAGGATCTGAATATAGGGTTTTCGGATTTCCTGTGTGCTTACCGGATTGAAAAAGCGAAGGAACTGCTAAAAGAGAACAGGTACAGCAATAAAGAGATCGCACGTATGACCGGATTTCAGGACGATGCGTATTTTGCCAGAATATTTAAACGGTATACAGGGATGACACCGAAGGAATATCGGAAGACAGAGGAATAAAAAGTACAATTTTTTCACAAAAGAATCCAATTTTGATAAGTACTCACTCCACTATAATCAAATCATGAGGAACCACTCAAATATATTTTTACAAGGAGGATTATCATGAAAAAGGGTATAGCATTAGCACTGGCAACTATGATGGTAACATCTCTTGCAGCATGTGGAAACACTCAGGATGCAGTTACATCGGAGAGTACACAGCCCGCAGGAACAGAGACAAAGACGGAGCAGGTAAAAACGGATACAGAGGTGCCTACCGTCACCATGTTGACTTTCACCGACTGGTATAAATCCGGTTGGGAGGCACTGTCAGAGTATATTGATCAGAACGCCGATGATTTGGGCTTCCGATTAAAGATTGACATTATCGCAGGAGGCGGCGAAGGTGAAGAACTTGTAAGAGCTAAGTTTGCAACCGGTGATCTCCCGGATCTGTTACAAACCTATGGACCGAAGTGGCTGGATCACAATGCCGGCGTATTGGATCAGATCGTCCCTCTCGAAAATGTAGATATGTCTGAATACAGTCAGGATCAGCTGGAGGAAGGACATTATATTTATAACGGACAGCTTTATGCAGTTCCTATGGATTCCACTTCACTGGTAGGTATTTTCTACAATAAGGATGTATTTGCGGAAGCGGGAATTGAAAAAGCACCCACTACATGGGACGAGTTCCTTGATTGCTGTGAAAAGCTGAAAGCAATCGGTGTGACACCTTTATATTATTCCGGAGCAGATACCTGGACACTGCAGTGTATCACACACTTTGGATTCAACGAAGATGTTGTGGAAAGCGGACTTTCTTATACAGAATTTTGGAATGAAATGAATACGAATAAACGTCATTATTCCGATGCCACAAATTTTAAAGATGCAATCATTATGTCCAAAGAAATGGTAGACAAGGGATATGTTAACAGCAGCTTCCTGTCAGATACCTATGATATGGCACAGACTGCACTGGCAGAAGGTACCGCCGGTATGTATTGCAATGGTACCTGGGTATATGATGAGATCGCCAGCAAGTATCCGGAATCCGCAGACAAGATTGGATCCTTTATCTTACCTTTGTATGAGAAGAATTATACCTGCTCTTCCATGCCCGGTTCCGTTGTTATGACTTCTGCATGCAAGGATCAGGAATTAGGTGAAAAAGTACTGAATTTCCTGGCTTCTTCTACCGCTCAGCAGATTTATGCTACAGCACAGCCCGGAATCTACCTGAATCAGAAAGTAAGTTGTGAACTTCCGGAAGCATATCAGACTCTTTATGATGAGATGCTGAAAGGAAACAGCATGGAAGTATGGCAGAACGGTAATGTATATGGCTATGGTGATTATCATATCCATGTACAGGATTATCTGGCAGGTGGTATGGATATTGATCAGGTCATCAGCCTGTTAGACAGTGATACCGCAGATAATGCAAAAGCAGCCAATGATCCTAACTGGAATTAGAGCCAGATAACATTGGATGAGAATGGATAACTGGAGTGCTTGCACTCCAGTTATTTTTATAAAACATGGACAATATAAGGAGAAAACTCTTGGGACAGACGAAAAAATTACGAGGACATTTGAAGAGTCCATATGCTTATTATCTTATGCTGCCTGCACTGCTGGTTTATGCACTGCTGTTTGTTTTACCTGCACTGTCAGGTCTGCTGTTATCGTTTTTTAATGTAAAATCTTTTAAATTATCCACGATTACATTTGCAGGCCTTGAAAACTATGCAACGGTATTGCGGAATCCTTATTTCAGCATTGCTATCAAGAATACGTTACTGTTTGCAGTGGTAACGACTTTAGGAAAAGTAATCTTCGGAATGGCATTAGCGCTGCTGGTGAATCAACGTTTTCATGGCGTGAACTATATGAGAACAGTTTTCTTCCTTCCGGCGGTACTGAATAACGTTGCTGTGGGACTGGTGTTCCGGTCTATGATGCATCCTTCCGGATTAATCAACCAGACATTGAGTGCGATGGGGCTGGATATGCTAATGCACAACTGGCTTACAGATGCGAAGATTGCCATTTTCTCCTGCGCGTTTGTAGAAATATGGAAATGGACTGGGTACACCATGGTTATTTTCCTGGCAGGACTGCAATCTATTGACAAGACCTATTATGAGGCAGCACAGCTGGATGGCGCGACTTACTGGCAGCAGCTTCGGTCTGTGACAATACCTCTGATCATGCCCGCGTTGAATAATGCGGTCGTTATCAGTGTAGTAGGTGGATTAAAAGTTTTTGATATCGTACAGTCACTGACGAATGGCGGTCCCGGTAATGCGACCAGCGTGTTCGGAACGCTGATTTATTCCTCTTTCAGCAGCGGCAGCTATGGACGGGGATGTGCAGCCAGCATGATTCTGACATTCTTTGTATTGCTGATTGCACTGCCGACGAACCGCTTTATCTCCCGTAAGGAGGTGGAAGTATGAGAACGCCTGCAAAAAAGCATACTCACATTCTACGAACTTTGTTTGGCTTTGCATTAAGTCTGTTAATGCTGGTCCCCTTTGCAATGATTGTAATGAATTCTTTTAAAAATAAAAAAGAAGCGGCACAGATGGGACTGGCATTGCCAAAACAGTGGAACATTATTGAAAATTATCGTGCAGTTATGGAGACCGGTGTGGTGCATGCATTCAGAAACAGTTGCATCGTGACATTACTGTCAGTGCTTTTGATTGTTCTGTTTTCTGCATTGGCAGCATTTGTATTACAGAGACGAAATACAAAAGTAAGTCAGAAGATCATTACGTTTTTTGTGATAGGACTTATCATTCCGGGACAGATTATTCCGACTTATATGTTGTGTAATTATCTGCACTTAAAGACATTTATCGGAGCGGCAGCAGTGCTGACAGCAGCCAACCTGCCACTCGGAATTTTTCTGTATATCGGAGCATTGAAGTCTATCCCCAGGGATATTGACGAGGCTGCCATTTTGGACGGCTGTGGTACATGGACATTGTTTTTCCGGGTTATTTTCCAGCTGATGAAACCCATGACGGTGACATTGTTTATATTGACTTTTATGAATATCTGGAATGATTTCGGAACAACTATTTACTTCCTGAATACTTCAGAGAATTACACGTTACCGCTTACGATTTATAATTTTTTCAGTACGCACAGTTCGGATTGGAATCTGGTGTTCACGGATGTTGTGATTGTTTCCCTGCCAGTGATTATTGTATATTTCTGTGCACAGAAACAGATCATGTCTGGAATGACATCCGGTGCAGTAAAGGGGTGACAGTGTGAAAATAGCGTCCGAACAGCAGGAAAAACTACAACAGGCAAAGGACCGATGCAAATATCGTCTACAGGGGGCAGATCCTCACGGGGCGTATCCTACAGGGATTGTAAGGTCTTCATACTGGAAATTTTATAGTGGAGAAGAGGAACTGCCGGTATATGATACGCCGGTTACACATGGGGGACCACAGAGTTTTGTAGTGATTCCGTGGGGCAGTAGAGATTTTACAGCAGAATCACTGGTTCCGGTATGGGACGCAGAGATTCTGCCGGAAAATTTACATATTGCTGCAACAGTGGAGAAACACAAAATTCATTTTGCTGATACAGAGTCTGCCAATTTGATGATTGAGATAAATAAAGGCTATCAGCATCCTCTGGCAATTTTCCGGGCGGAATTTAAGAATATTGATAATCCAGAAGATCCGGAAGTACTGTATTTTGAACCGAGAATTCACAAAATTCGCACGTTGGAGTTGCAAAGCGGACAGACAGTTGTGCTGGCACCGGGAGCGATTCTGACACCGATACAGCCGGATGAAACAGATGAAATACTGGTGGAAAATGATTGGGCAGGAAAAACAAATTATCAGGATCTTATTTCCGCAAATAAGAAGAAAAATATTCGAATCTGTGGTGCGGGAATAATAGACCTGACAGCATTGGATTGGCATGCACGGAGAAGCATGGTTTTCTGCGACTGTGAAAACATAGAAATTGAAGATGTTATATTTATAGGTGCAGCGCACTGGACGCTTCCGTTTTTCGGCTGCAGGAATGTTCATGTGAACCGGGCGCGATTGTTGGCATATCGGGAGAACAGTGATGGAATTGATCTTGTAGATACGCAGAATGCGTTGATTGAGAATTGTTTCCTGCGGACAGGAGATGATGCAATCTGTTTGAAAAGCATGGCGCTTACAAAGCAGGTGGAGACACATGATATTATAGTGCGAAAATGCATTGTATGGAATGATAAGGTTCGCGCTTTCGGTGTAGCCGGAGAATCCAGACATGATATATATAATGCAATATTTGAAGATTGTGATGTGCTGCACAGCATGGCAGATTGGACAACGGAAGTAGGGGCACTTGCAGTATATATCTGCGATGCGGCAAAAGTACACCATATTGTATTCCGGAATATTCGCATCCGGCAGGAGAGCAACTATGCAATCTGCTGCGTGATTACAAGAGATAAATGGTCTTCCGATGAACGAGCAGGTCAAGTAGAGGATATTCTGTTTGAAGATATTATGTTGCCGGAAAATTACAGCATATATCTGAGCGGGTTTTCTGAAGAGCATAAGATCAGAAATTTGTGTTTTCGGGGAGGTGATCTTGAGAACTGCGGACAGCACATGGAAAGGATGGAATTTGTAGAGATTAAGAAAACATAGGAGGTACGGATTATGAGGAAAATGATAGCAACGTGGTTGGGAATATGTATGATGTTTATTTGTTCAATAACTGTCACTGCAAAAACATTAACGAGCGATAATATGCCGGAAAATCTTCCACAAAAGTACCATTCCATGCAATATTCTGTGTTAGCTGATGGACAGGAAGTTGGCGTGTATAATGTTGGAAATAATGCCTGGGGTCAGGAAGTATCAAACTGTCAGCTTATATCTGATAAAAGTGTTAAATTAACCATAGACACAGCGTTTAATTTTTCTGAGTTTACGGTGTTACCGCGAACTGCTAATGCATCATATACGCAAAACGGGAGAAGTATAGAACTTATTTTGCAGAGCCCTCAAAATATTACAATTATCTTTGATAATAACTTTCAAGGTAAAGTATTGCATATATTCTTGCAAAAACCTGAGACAGAAATACCGGAAGAAACTGATAGTGATGTATTATATTTCGGTCCCGGATATTATGATTATTCCGGACAGTCTCCGTTGAAGATAGAAAGTGGAAAAACGCTTTATCTGGCAGAGGGAGCTGTACTACGTGGGCGTGTGGCTGTATTGAGCGCTTCGGATGTAACGATATGCGGGCAGGGTATTTTGTTGAATGACTTTACGTCGAATGATGAATATGACAGCGTTGCACTTGCGATAAAAAACAGTAGCAATGTAAAAATTAAGGACATTACAGTGTTGCGATGTGAAAAATCCTGGAGTGCATTTATGTGGAAATCAGATAATGTGTCTGTTGAAAATGTGAAAATAATTAATCCACAATATGCAAGCTCTGATGGATTTGATATTGCAAACAGCCATGATGTGATATTTGATAATATGTTTATTCGATCCTGTGATGATAGCATTGCGATTAAAGGAACTGGCAATAACGGATATAATCCAGCTGAAGATCCAGCGCAGTCACCAGCCAATTATAACATTACAATTCAGAATACCCAGGTCTGGAGCGATGCAAATAATGCACTTGGAATCGGGGCAGAGACTGATGCCGCCTATTATGATAATATAACGTTTAAAAATATAGATGTTCTATATAATTACGATGATTATTCATACCCGGATCAGCTTATGGAGAGATCTGCATTGAATATTTGTGCATTGAATGCCACCAATATTTCAAATGTGACTTATGAGGACATCAGAATAGAAAAAGCTAAGAGACTGATTTCTATTACGATGCCGGATAGCTTTTGGTTTGGAAGCTTACAAGGAAATTGGAACTGGAATGGGAAAATATCGGGAATAACCTATCGAAACATTGTTTCTTATTCTGATGGAAACAATGAGATTCAGATGTTGGGAAGAGACACAGAGCATATGATTTCCGGGGTGACTTTTGATAACGTAGTAATTAAAGGACAAAAGCTTGGTTTGAGCAGCAGACTATTAAAAATCAATAAGTACACAAAAAATGTTCAAAATATTGTGAATGGTTCACTTACGGAGATTCAGGATGGACCGTTTGGAAGCAATGTACATAAAATTGCAGAAGAATATTCTCAGTCACAACAGGGGATAAACGAATGGTATTATCGTACATGGACAAATGGTGTAGGCAATGCAGACATGAATTGGAACAGTGATGGCAGCGGACATTGGAGAGGAGTACATAGTTATGATGCAATTTGGATGTATGATGGTATATTATATCTACATCCCGATACAAATCAGACGATGTTAGAATGGAAAGCCTCTCAAAAAGGTAATATTCAGATAACCGGCAATGTTCGGAAATATGATATTCTTGGCGGAGACGGAGTGGTAGTGAGCATTTGGAAGAATGACACACTCATTTGGCCTGAAAGTGGATGGACAGCAATAGGATATAATGACAATGTTGGTTTGAAGCATGATATTGAAGTAGATGTAGAGCAAGGAGATATTATTTCCTTTAGAGTAGATGAAGGGATGAACAATGCGTATGATACAACCATTTGGACACCGGTTATCACGTACAATTTCTACCGCGAATATTAGAATACGGGATCCATATATTGTGGCAGATAAGGAAACGAAACAGTACTTTTTATTTGGTACGACGGATTCGGATCCGTGGAATGGAGAAGGAGAAGGATTCAAGGTCTATCGCAGTGAGAACCTAGAAGAATGGGTGGAGGAAGGATATGCATTCAGACCACCGCAAAACTTTTGGGCAAATAAGAACTTTTGGGCACCGGAGGTGCATAAGTATCTTGGAAAATGGTATTTGATTGCCAGTTTTTATGCAGAAGGGCATCACAGAGGTGTGCAGATATTCCGGTCGGAGAACATTATAGGACCATACACCGCTATTTCTGATAAACCTGTCACGCCGGCTGAATGGGATTGCCTGGATGGAACTCTGTATGTAGAGAATGGGATACCGTGCTTGATATTCTCCCATGAGTGGACACAAATTCATGATGGTGCTATCTGCGCAGTGGAATTAACAGAAGATTTAACTGCTGCAAAGGGCGATCCGGTGGTATTGTTTCATGCAACAGATGCATCGTGGAGCGTACCGGATACCGGGGATGTGGTGCAGGCGGAAGGAGAAAATTATGTCACAGATGGACCGTTCCTATTTCATGAAAATGGAGTATTGAAAATGCTTTGGTCAAGCTTTGCACAAGAGGGTTATGCGTTAGGCACCGCTTATAGCCTGAGTGGAAGCATTTGGGGACCGTGGAGACAAAATCCGGAACCAACCTGTCCATTTGGAGGTCATGGAATGTTGTTTGAAGACTTTTCAGGGAGACGTTTATTGGCATTACATGCGCCGAATACCTCCGGAATGGAAAGATTGCGGTTGATTATCTGGAATTCAGCCACCATACCCCAAGATTCAGATACCCCACGAACGTAACCCACAGCAAATACAAAATATTAATTCTTTATGAAATTAGGCATTTTGATTGACATATTTTTTGTAGACAGCTAATATGACATTAACGATAGGCAACTTGAGTGCCTGCCAAGCGCAGAAGTAAGGTATTGTGCCAGAGAGCAGTGCCTTATGAGCTTTATAAGGGTTTGACATTTACCACAATCTGGCTAGAGACCGTAGGTCTTGAAAGAAAATGTCAAAGGCTTTGCCATATCGGCAGAGCCTTCTTTTTTAAAGGAAATAAAGTAATAACATACTGATTATGGGAAAGAGGATCAATGATGAGTGAAAAATATAAATTGAGCATTTTGGCCCTGACTGCCTGCCTGTTGACAGGATGTGGCGCTGGGGAAACGAGTGCTTTGGAGAATACGACGGCGGAGAAGCAGCCGACAGAGCCGGTGGCAGAGACATCTGCGGAGACTTTCCCAGAGACAGCTTCTGCTACGACAGCGGTTCCGCAGGAAACCACAGCACAGGAAAATCCGGCTGCACCCAAAGAAATTACCATAGACTTCACCGGAATCGCGGAATTTCACCCGGAGGGGACACCCGTACAGCCTTATTCCCTGAAGATTCTGTCCGAGACGAACAACAATGTCACCATGGCGTATGAGTGGTACGACGCAGCCGAGGATGTTTCCCTCCCCATGATCGGTGAGAGCTGGGACTGCTTCTATGATGAAAATTACACCTACCAGTGGGACGATGGGAAACTCAGTATTTTTGATGGAGAAAACTGTCTGTATGTACTGGAATACCCCACAGACAAATGGTATGTCAACGGCAACAACGCCCGCCTTGAGAACGGGATCTTCTATGGGGCTTCGGTAATGAACGGCTATGCCCAGCCGGACACCTGCTTTATGTTTGCCTATGATCTGGAAAATGAGAAGCTGCTGTGGCGGAGTGCCGACCAGACCTACAACAGCATGAATTTTCTCGTGAAAGGAGATGTGATCTTCTGCGGCTATGGCTTTACCGCAGAGGATGACTACCTCTATCAACTGGATAAAAACACCGGAGAAGTGATCGACCGCCTGCCCCTAAAAAAGATGCCGGACCTCATGGCAGAGAAGGATGACCGGTTGTATGTGCACACCTATAGCTACGATTACGAGATCGAGGTGCAGTAGGATCATATTTTTTAAAATAATAAGTATACTATATAACACATCTGTCTGATATATGGCAGATGTGTTATTTTATATTGTAAATAAAAATTGACGAAATAAACATTAATGTTTAATATTATTTACATAAGGAGACGCAAAGATGCCTAAGAAATCTATAGTATTACTGCCGGAAACTCAAAAAATTTTAGAACAAATGGGATTACAGATAAAATATGCAAGGCTTCGGAGAAAATTGCCCTCGGAACTGGTGGCGGAGAGAGCGGGAATCAGCAGAGCAACTTTAGTATCCATAGAAAAAGGCTCACCTTCTGTGGCAATGGGATGTTATGCGGCTGTGCTTCATGCATTGAATTATATGGATAAGGATCTGCTGCTAGTTGCTAAAGACGATGAATTAGGACGCAAATTACAGGATCTGGATTTGCCTGTAAGAAAAAGGGCACCCAGGAAAAAATAAGAATGAATTAGGGATTTCGAGACTCCGCACAGTTTTAAACATTTTGTGCGGAGTCTTTGTTTGCTCGGAATTCTTTAGGAGTAATGCCGTATTTTTCTTTGAATAGCTTATAGAAATGAGTCTTATTGGAAAAATGCAGTTCTTCAGCAATTTCATTAATTGTTTTCTGAGAATAGAGCAATTCTTCTGCAGCTTTTTTCATGCAGAAATTCATGGAATAATCAAATAGACATAAACCGGTGAATTTATGAACGATACGATTGATATAGTCGCCGCTGTAGTTCAGCAATCCAGATAGTTCATCCCTGCCAATGCGCCCGTACTTTTCTTCGATAAAATGGCTGATGCGGGCGAAAACCAGTGCGTCAGCGGTTTGTTCCAGATTCATGCGGGTGCAGTGAAAATAAGCGGAATCTGATAGTACAGAAATCAGCAGGGAGAAGAACCCTTTTACCTGATGTGTGGCGCCAAACACCGGATGCAACAGGACATCCATCAGTCTGGAATTGATGTCGTGCAGCAGGTTAGTACTGGTCTGATTTTTAATTGCCGGAATATAGTCAAGGTACGTTTTTCCACCGGGATGCTTCAGATCATCCATGATGAATTTATAGAAATCACTGTTAAGAATATCCTTTTCCTGCGAAAAATCAGCCAGATTACAGTCCTCGAACAGTCCGCGAATGAATTCTACGGAGAAGCCGATAAACAGTACCCGGGCGGAATCAGTATAGTATTCGCTGTGATACAGGCTGCGATTGATCAGACAGCAGGAACCGGCAGGATAATGATATTCCTTATCTTCAATTAGCTGAGTCAGTGTACCGTCCAGTATCACGACCAGTTCAAAATAATCGTGAAAATGCAGGATTCGCTTATCGTATTGAATTTTGACATCGGACTGGTGCAGTGTGTACTGATGAGAATACTTCCCCGATAATGTTGTTATATTCATAGATTGCAGATCGCGGTTATATGCGATATAGGTCAGTTGAAAAGGTGTTTTAATCTGATAAAGTGTGCTATTTAACTCATTTACTTCGACATGAATGGAGTTTTTACTGTTATTTACCAGTGAAGCTACATCAGAATAGAATGTATTCATGAATGCTAGTCCTCCTTGAATCCCATATATGTTATATATTATAGCAAGCTGGTCGGTCAATGTCATTGTTTTTTTATCCTTTGCAAAATACAGTTTACAAGGGACTACACAGGGTAGGTATCTGACGGGAGGGGTTCCACCCGTCAGATTTTCCATGTGATATTCAAGCTGTCGCTTGTGGCGGCTATGGTGGTAATCATCAAATCCACCACC
>OGXQ01000689.1_pt1 | contig 26884 bp, 13 predicted proteins | sample 1576291 | NCBI WGS metagenome assembly OGXQ01 (sample SAMEA3541575, study PRJEB24748) | human gut metagenome | biome: human gut; feature: human-associated habitat; material: faeces | place: China | collected 2012 | reverse complement strand
ATGAACCTTATATGCCTCCGCCCGGACAGACGCCCTGTTGTTGGAGTACGGCTTGTCATGGGGGTACCCGCAACATATATAAGTTGAAGGCCACATTAAGTGGCCTTCTTTGTATTCGGAAAGTGTGTCCCGGAATCTGCCTTCGGAATGGGACGCAGTTTCCGCTTGAGGGCCTGTTGGGAAAGCGCATCCCACTTCAAGAGTAAATTCCGGGTCGCACTTTCCGCTAAGGCTCTCAACCGGAAAGTGCATCCCATTCCAAGCCTTAATTCCGGGACATAGTTTCCGGACAAGACATCAACCGGAAAGTGGGGACCACTCTGAGCGTCGATTCTGGGACACACTTTCCGAAACGCCGCGCATTCGGAAAGTGCGTCCCGCTCTGAATACATCCGGACATGGAATATCCGCTTATTAGGCCTTCCATCAATAAAGGGGCGCCCTCCCGAGCGGCGGGCTCGAAGTTCATCGCGAGTTCCGCACGCAAAGAAGGCCACTTAATGTGGCCTTCTTCTTGTGCAGGACTGTAGAGCAGGGAACTTCGTGCCCGCCGCCCGGGAGGGCGTTGCGTTTAGAAGATGGACCTAGCGCTTGTTCCTCCGGGACAAAAGAAGCGCGGCTATAAATGCGATGATTGCAAGTGTCAGCAACACCAAAAGCAACGTGAGCGTGTTGTCGCCTGTTGCCACCAGACCAAGCAAACCGGGCTTCTTGCTGTCAGCAGACTGCATGGGGATCTTCTCGCCATCGTCCTCGGCGGTGATTTCCCAGCGAATGGTCTTGTTTGCGTCGGCAACCTCGTTGCCCGCCGATGTCGGAACGTTTAGCTGCAAATTGAGCACCGTGCTGCCATCGCTCGTAAACGCTGCGACCTGCGTGGGATGAGCAAACACGCTGCCCGGCGTTCCCGTCTGGAGCCAGCCTGCAGACGCATCGCCCACCGACGCCGTTAAGGTAATGGGCGACAGCAGGCGTGCCGTCTCGTGATCGACAACGGCACGCACAAACACGCGCACCTGGGACTTTACGCCCGTGGCACGAATCTCTATCTGCTGATCACGCACATCGCCAGGCATCAGATCTTTAAAGGCCAAAAACAGATCGGGCTCCCCCGAGGAGTCCGTCGCCCCCGAGACCGTCAGCTGACGCGCATTTCCGTCATAGGCAATCGCGGGAGTATCGGCAAACGCACGGGCGGGAACAGCGAGCGCGATAAGGCAGACGATTGCCGCCATCACGCAATGCAAGAAACACGCAACGTCTTTACGAATCGGAGAGGCCATACTTACGCACCTCCATGCGGCGGCACCAGCACGCCATCCTTGACTGCACAGCCCCATGCCTCTGCAGCTGCATCGCCGGGCGTGGATTGAATTGCCTGGGTCGAAATGTCAACGACCAGGTTCTTCCCATCTGCCTTCTGCTCAGTCACGCTCTTGATGAGCACATCGGTTTTGCCCATCGGAGCAACGGGAGACGTCCAGTAGTAGTACCCGTCGGACGCGACAACCCAAGACGAGGCGGTGTTAGAAGCAGATGCCTTGGACACGCTGCCCCACGCAATGACGTAGTCGGTGCCGGCAACTGGTTCATCCCACAGGCGCGCGCCATTCTGGTCCTGCCAGTAGATATCCACCGCAACACGCAGGTATGCCGGGGCCGAGCCGTTGTTTGTAATCATGACGTTGCTCTTCACATTGCCATCGAGCTTCTCATCTACCGAGGGCGCCACCGAACCAAAACCAAACTCGTTGACCAGCACGCCCGTAACCGAAAGCCACGCAAAGGTACCGGCAGCGCCAGCCAACAGGAGAACGCCAACAAGGAGGGCGACGATTTGCTTGCGCTTAGTCATCCTAGTCCTCCTTCTTCAGCGTGCCGTTTTTCCAAACATTCCTGGCACGCGAGCCACCATCGACCCATTTGTCATTCGCGCGCGTGTTGACGCACGTCACCACGGTGTCGCCCGCACTCGAGGCAGACGAGATGATGAGCTCGGCAGATTTGCCGGGCGCCTTGCCCGGCGTACTCAGTTCACCCTCGTAGCGCCATGCCCAAGCCGTGTCTTCCTCGACGGTATAGGTGCCCGCCGGAGCAGCAAATTGCACGCTGCCGACATACCAGACCTCACCGTTTTCGTCGCGCTGCTCGCTAACTTTCACCTCGACCATGCGCGTCTCGGCAGGAGAACCCTCCGACGCCTTTCGCGTTACCTTAAAGCGGAACGTTTGCCCCATTGCGCTGGCGTCGGTAGTCTTTTTAACGATCGTCAGCGCATGAGTCTGGGCAAATTTGAACACGGCATTACCGGGACCTTGCTCGCCTTCGCCTGTCTTCTTGGACTCCAGGCGGTTGACCAGGTCGAACGAGCCGCCACCCGAACCCAGACTGTAGAGCGAGACAAACTTGCCGTTCACAGGCTTTTCCGCCGCAGAAACGCCCTCTGCACCAGGGCCGTAGCTTGCCTGCGTTACCGTAACAGTCAGTTGCGTCCCCATGAACGGCTTGGCAAAGCAGACCTTAAACGGCGCATTGTCGGCACTGTCACCGACGGTGTTGGCCGCGGCGGGATCGAGCAGCCACTTAAGCTGCGCGGTCATAGTTACGGGGCTCGCGGGATCAGACGTATCGTTGGCAACCACGCGATACGTCACAGGATACAGGTCCATGTCACCCTTGACTGGCTCGCCCTTGAACTCATCCCAAGACTTTGCAGTGCCATCGGCACCCACATATCGCCACTCCAAGAAGAGCTCGCGCTTATCGCCATTGGCAGCAGCCTGTTCATCGAGCAGCGCGACGATCTTGGAGTGGGCGTCCGGGTCGTACGCCACGGATTTTTGCTCCATCACAGGATTGCCGTCGTTGTCGTAGACAGGGTTGCCGCTCTCGTCCATTTTGGGAACATCGACCGTGTAGACAAAGCCAGGCTTACCGTCCTGCGCGCGCTCGTCGCCCGAGTCGACCGTCGCCGTAAAGATGACCGCCCCGTCGACGCTGTGATAGCGCACCTTATACGGCGTGACCTTGTACACCGCGGTATACGTCGCGCCCTTAAAGGGTTCACTACCCTCGAGGGGATACTTATCGTCTTCGGTCATCAGAGTGTATTTACTATCGGATTCATAGTCACGCGACCAGCCGACAAAGTCGTACTTGGTGCCATCCTTGCCGACAGCCTCAGCTGTAGCTCTTACTTCCAGCGAAATTTGATCGCCAGAGTCGGTGCGCGAAAGATAACGCACGGAACCGGGGTCGTCCAGGTTGGTATCGATATTTGATTGGACATGCACCGGGCTGGTACGGTAAACCGGGTACAGCTCCATGGGGGCCTTGACCACCGTGTTTTTATCCACCATGGGAACGCCGTCCGACCAAACGACATACCCGCTGCCTGCCGCCGGCTTAGTTTCCGTCCAGCCTACGAAGGCATTGTATGCGTTCGTTGCGGCATCAATCTCGCCGACGTTATACGTAGGCAGCGGCATGCCACCCGTAAGGTTGCCGAGTCTATCGCCCTGCTGAGCAACTTTGCCATCCACATCTTTGGCATTGAGATGATACACGACCGCCAACGGCGAATAGTACGCCACAAATGTATAGGCCCCGCCGGGTTCCACCTGATGGGAATACGAGTTATCGCCGTTAGGTTCGATCTCTTCAACTTCGCCATTCGGAAGCTCGATCTCAACCTTCTGCAACTTATACAGCTCACCGCCTGCTTTATAAACCGGAGTCGTGACGTCAGGGGTCACCGTTGCCGTAGCAGGGTCGGTGCCCGCGTTGATAACGGGATCGATGTCGTACCTAGGCACATTGACCTTGTCCGTGCCCTTGAAACCGGCGCGATACAGGTTGGTGGTGTACCTAACATCGTACTTCGCGTACACCGGATAGGCATCCTGCCACTGGGTGACCTTAAAATCTGGTTTCACCAGATACGGTTCGGCCTTATCCGGGTCAGAAGTAGTGAAGGAATCACCCTTGACATCGTAGATATAATTCCAGACGGGAGAACCCATCTGGACCTCGGCGGTCGAAATCCAGCCCAGGAACTTATAACCCGGCACCGCCATCTCCGCATCGGTCGGGGAAGCTTCGAGGGTCAGGGGGCTCTCATACGATCCCTTCTCACCATCTTCTGGCTTTTCGGCCACTTTAACCGACTTATTAACATGCGGGTAGTAATACGTGAACGTCGGATCCGCCCCGTTCACCTTGGTCTGCAGCAAGTTACTCTCATAGCGCCGCGTGGCAGTCCTCACGACATTATCGCCCTTGTTGTAGAAATTAACGTCCGTGGTAATCATCGCGCGAACGTAGTACTTCTTATCTGTACGCACCATGCTCTCGATGGGATTTTTCACATATGTCCAATATTCACCATCGCGCTCAAGCGTCCAGAAATTCAGGCGATAGCGATCATTCACCGGTTTGACCGTTACGTTCAGCGAAGCCGAAGTCCAAGTATCGCTTAGCGTTGCAGCGCCTGGAAAATCGGTATCGGCATAGAGGTTTTTTAGAGTATCGGCTCCCGTATCGTTTTTAACGTTGTGCGAGTACGCGTTAAGGGGACTCACGACAAGGGTTTCCTTCGTGAAGCGCGTGCCACACGTTTCATAACTATCCTTTATACCGTGGTCAACATGCTCCGGGCCCCAGTGGACGACGTTTTCACGCACGAAGGTACTACCGACGTTTTCCTCAAAGGGCGTTTGATAGCGATTCCAAACGGAACAAAGTAGCTTGCTGTCCGTAAACTCATGGTTGGTATAAGCCCGAACGTAATAATCCACTCGGTACTCAAAGCGGGCGATGTAGGTATGCGGCGCGGTTAAATCGACATCGGCGGGGAGCGTATAGCTGGGGTCGCGGCTTACGCGCACCTCGAGCGGGGCATCCTCGGTTCCCTTGTTTTCATACCAACCCAGGAAACGATAGCCGTCGGGCAGCTGGCCCTCCTCGGATATAGCTTTACCGGATACGTCGAGCACCTGTACGGTATACGCGCTTGTGCCATCTTCTGTAGTCTCAACCTTAACGTCAGTTTTGCCCACACCGTCGCGCCGAGTCTGATCGTCGGTTGCATCCTGCTCATTGCCCTCAAACACCGTCATGATGTTCGACACATAGTCGGTGTACACCGGATAAAAATCGGTAGGACCAAGCACAGTGATCTCGGTGCCGGCAGGATAGAACGCACCGGCGTTTTTTAGCTCGGCAAGCTTAGGCGAGGTGATGGCCGCGTAACCGCCATGCATCCCGGCCTCGCCACTCGGCTGCGTCGTCCAACCGATAAAGGTGGCGCTGGCAGAAAGAGTGCCGCGGTCCGCAGGGGCAGCCGGCGTTAAACCGACGCCATAGCGGTGCCAGTCCGTCGACTTGTCGTGCTCCTCGCCGCTCTGCCACGCGAGCGTCTCGCCCTTGACGTTATAGAACAGCACCTGCGCCTCGTACGAAGCGATAAACAGGTCATTGCCCTTAAAACCGTCGACCCCCTTGGCATTATCGGCGGTATAGGTCGACGTATGCTCGTGCGCCTCACTCTTCTTGACCTGTTTGCCGGCAGTCACGGCATCGGCATCGGTCTTGCCGTCAAACCAGGTGTTATCGGCCTCGATGTGGTTCACGTTGACCCCGGGCTCGCGGAACCAGCCCGTAAAGCGGTATCCCTCGTTTGCCTCGGTCAGGCCTTCAGGCTTTGCGGAGGTCTCTTGCTCAAACGTTACCGACGTATCGCCCTGGGCCAAGCCCTGAGCCGTTCCCGCCAGCACAGCGCTCACGGCAAAGGTGTAGGGGTCCGAGGTCGCCTGATCAATACCAAGCTTGGTTGCCTCGATGGTCGCGGTGCCCGCGCCGGGAAAATCGGTCGTTGCCTTAACGCTCTGGCCATGCACAGGAATATTCAGCTTGTAATCCATCGCCCACTCATTGAAGTGCGAGCCACCCAAGGCCCCGTTGTTAGCAGTCGAGCGCTTGGTGCCGGCACAAAAGTCGTAGTCGTGCTCTTCCCACAGCTCGCGCGTGGTGTAGCGCTCGTCATCCCATGGACCATAGCCATCACCCTTGGTGGTGCCATCGCCGCCAAACGAGGGGATTTTCTTTTTGGCAGGGTTGCCCTGGCTGTTGCCAGAAAGGCTCACGCTCGGCTTAAAGTAGCACTCGGTGACCGTGGCATCATCCTTGTTGGCACGCGCGGCAATGCCGCCCAGGTTCACATCGTTTTGAATGATGGGGATCACGGCGATGGGATTGTACTGACGCGAGCTCAAGTCACCCGCAAAATGGCTTCGAACGAGCTCGTTGCCCTTTTCGGTTAGAATACGACCCGCCAATCCACCCGTCCACGCACGCGTCACGGCGACGACGCCCACGTACGACGCGGCATAGCTGTAGCACTGCGCCGTCGAGAAGCAGTCGATAATCTTGGCGTTACCCGCCATGCAGCCTACAAAACCCGAGGCATACACGTTGTTGCCCCCCAAAGCGCCAATAGCCACGTCGTACTTATTGGTGACGTCGGTCATGCCATTCGCGGCAATCGAGCCGTCCTTGTTGCGCGTAGGCGTAACGCGGCAGTACTCAATCGTCGAATTTGTAACGTAGCCGGCAAACGCCGCCATATACAGACCCTCGCCGCCAATTGCCTGTACGCCCAAAGTCGTGTTGTTAACGGCGCGGCCACCACGGACCTCGCAGTTGTAGAGGGTGCAGCCGTCGAGCTCGCCGGCGATGAGACCGCCCTCAAAGCCTGCGTTGGTAATGAGGTTGAGAGCATTGTTGGCGCAGGTCACGTGCAGCGTGCTCTCCATGACCATAACGTTTTCGAAGCGCGTTTTGACGGCCTTGCCCACGATAATGCCACCGCGGAAGTCCGCCCACACGTTGGCGTCCTTGACCAGGAAGTTTTTGATGGTGGCACCGTTGGTCTCGGCAAAAAATCCCGTATCGCGCTCGGGGTCAAAAGCGTCTTTATCGTAGCTCAGGCCCTCAACGGTGTGGTTTTGACCATCGAACACGCCCTTAAACGGATGCTCCTTGTTGCCAAACGACAGATGCTTAACGGTGTGCGAGACAATGGTCTTCATGTCGTCATCATTAAGCACGATATCGTTATCGAGATAAACGCGCCAGCCGGACGTATCGCGCTCACGCGAAAGCGCCACGTACACCAAAAAGTCGTTCGCGTTTTTGATGTGGTATTCGTTTGTGTTCTCGGGCACGTCCTCGGCATGCACCACCGTTGGCAGCGCCATAACGCAGCAAAGGGCAATCGCCGCGACGGCAACTAGCCTGCTAAGCACGCCCCGGTTCATGTTCTTGATCTTCATAGGCTAGTTCGCCTCCGGCCAGCCCGCGACGTCAAGCACGTCGAGGACGGTATCGCTTGCCTGCTGGTTTTTGGCCTGCACGGCCTGAACATCGATATCGAGCCTGAATGAGCCGCCGCGCGCGGCATCGTGGTAGTCGCCCACAAAGCGCAGCGAGTCCATGAGGCTTTCCGTCATGGCACCGGGGTCGAGCGTGCCGCCACGCCCGGCCAATCCGCGGTAGTAGTACCACCCATCGCCGCCATCGATCCACGGGGACCCCTCGCCCGCGTTCACATGAAACGCAACGCTGCCCGAAGCATCCGCGCTCGAACCGTCGGGCGCCACCGACGTCATGCGCAGACGCGCGCGAACGTACTCAGGCTGCGCGCCGACGTTCTCCACGCGCACAATGCGGCTGATGTCAGAACCCCCGGCCTTGGTGTCGGGATAGTCACCGTGCTCGTTGGGATCAAACGGAATCTCCTCGCCCTGCACGTTGAGGGTGTATTCGCAGACTCGTACCTTCACGCTGCCAAACGATAGGACGTTGTTCGCCGGAACCATATCAACGGTAAAAGCCAGCGTGCCGCACAGGCACGCCAGGGCCAACAGCGCCATCGCGGCAAGCGCCAAGGTGCGTTTCTGATTGTCGAAAAGATTGTTGAGCATTACGTTCGCCAGTCGTCGATAAAAAGGGGATCGAGATCCCGGCCCGAAAATGGGGATGGGGAGCGGGCCGGGATCTCGGTGGAGGGGGATTAAGCCTGAGTCTTAGCCCATTCCTTGGCCTGCTTAAGGGCATTCTGCGCGTCAGCATTTTCACCCTGCTCGGTGCCATTCTGGCCCGCGCCAAAGATGTAGGCAGAGACCGTCATCGTGGGAGCCTGTTTCGGGTCAGTAGTAGTCTCGACAACATCGGTGTTGTTCATGGCAGAGGGAATCGTCACGGCAGTGAAAAGCTCATCGGTATAAACGTCCTGCGCTGCTTTGTTGGCTTCGAGCTTTGCAGGCAGGTTCTCTGCGGCAGAGTTCTTGGAGTACATAAACAGACCGCTCACGTACTGGTTGCCAGAGTTGTCAGATTGGTTGGTCTTGACTTGACCCTCAACGGGCTTCCAATTCGTATTTTTGAGCGTAAAGTACGGGGTCTTTTCAAGGCTGGTGCCAGGCTTGACGATGGCATTCTTTACGTAAATGAATACGTATGCATCATCAGAGCCAGCCTTGATGCCGACATTGGGGTTCTTGGCCACAGTGGCGCCAGGAACCATCTTGGAGTTGGCAACCCACTGGGTCTCGAACAGGTAGGCCTTTTCAGTGTTCGGATTATCGGGGTCCGGTTTCTCGGGATCGGTCGGATCAGGCTTGTTTTCCGGGTGGCCAAAGCTACCCACCGTGAACACGTTGTCAATGTGCTCCTGCGCCGTCAGCCATGCATAGGTACCCACACCGGCAGCCAGTACCAACAGCAGCAGGGCGGCAATGATGCCGTAGCGCTTTTTCTTCTTGTTTTCCATCGTTCTCTTCCTTTCGAGAATCGTTTTCCCCGGCAACGGCCCCTACCGCCGCCGACGCTTTTCCCTGCCGCTATGAACGCCGCTCCCTCGCATGCACGCGGGCATGCTTGCCCGCAGGCTCGTCGGGAACCATCCGATCGAGCACTATCGACGCCGTGATCAGCAGCGCCAGAACGGCCACCACAACAAGCAAACCGGGCATCGTCGTGCAATAAGCGTTGACGAAGCCCAGGTAAGGGACACAAAAAGAAACAGTGCCGATCACGCGCGAAAAAGGCGTCTGCTCGGCATCGTGCATGATGCTTCCGTCTGCATTTTTGTTCGCGATTCCCTGCGTGCCGATCATCTGCGCGGCAGGGTCGATCTCGTACACCTGGTGCGTCACCACGGCGCCGTCCGATCGATAAAAGGTTGCATTGTCGCCCACGGCAATATCCGCCGGCTCAATCTGGTGAACAAACACCATGGAACCAACGGGAAGCTCGGGTTCCATAGAGCCCGAAAGCACAGCAAAGGGCGTGTATCCAAATGCGCGAGGAACAAAAGAAACGACGGCAAGGGCTATGACAAGCGCGAACGCCAAGCTACTCAAAAGTGCAATAAATCGTTTGAGTCTACGCGCCGTCAAAGTGATAATTCATCCCCCTTGAGGACCTATTCGACCCATCCAAAGGTCAGCAAGTTTCAACAGGAACCGCAAGGCGCTTGAAAAGTGAGTCCGAAATAAGCCAATTTGGAATCTTTTCGTAATAAAAACATAGCGATGTGCTACACATTTTTCAATGTTTTATCGCTAAATGCTACTTATTTTGGCGTAAGTGGTCATTTATCCCCAAATTAGTCTGTTTTATCCAATACTTATAACTAACCCCCTACGCAACTTCCCCATAGAAGGTTCGATTTTTTGCGGAACTAAAATAATGGTACCCCCCCCCACATTAAAACAAATTGCTGGAAGTGCCCTTTATTTTTAACCCTCTTTTTGTAGCTTTATGACAGCCTCATGTAGTTTGCAGCCCACAGCTCTCTGGAAGCCATGTCCCAGAATTCCCGTCCGGAGTGGGATGCGACTTCCGCTTGTGGCCCCGTTGGGAAACCACATCCCACTCCGATCACAAATTCCGGGACGCAGCTTCCGCAACCCCACCCATCCGGAAATCCCATCCCACTCCGCACACATCCGGGCATAGAACAATCAGCTTATTAGGCCTTCCATCAATAAAGGGGCGCCCTCGTGTCACGAAAAAAGCCTCGAGAACTTCGAGGCTTTCACATTTGTATTGTTTTGCACGAAGGACCGCGAACGGCGAAGCTACTCGCCCAGCACGGCCTTCTTTGCGGCTGCGGCCATGTTATCCAGATCCTCCTTGGTGGGGTGATCCTTCGCGGCAACCCAGTTGTCGAGCAGCATCTTAAATCGGGCGTTTTCGGGATCTCGCTCGAGCATGGCCTCGTAGCGCTGCTTGACCGCGGGGCCCATCTTGCCCTGGCACATCGCCCAGCCCGCAAGCTCGGCATCATTAGCCAAGTTAGACGATACGCGGTCGATAATCTGCCTAAAGTACTCCTCGCTGGCGCCAAAACCGCAGGTGCCAAACAGGAACACGCGCTTGCCGTGCAAGGCAGAGAGCAACGCCGCGACCGAAGGCGTGCACGCGCCCTTGTCGCACCAAAAACCGACGAGCACCATGTCGGCCGCGCAGGCCCCCTGCGCCTCGAGCGCAACCTGATCTGCATCCGCATCGTCGCTCAACGCCGCGGCATGGACAAACTCAACGCCCGCAGCCTGCAGAGCGCGCTTGATCGCACCCGAAACCATCCTGGTATTACCGCTCTTGCTGTTAACCACCAAAGAGCACGTCATAGTCACGTTGCCTCGTTTCCCCCAAAACTAAAGCCACTAATGCAATTTATTAGATGAATATCTTAGTACTAACGTGACAGATGTAAACCACCGTCTGTCGATTGATTAATTTGCCCCACGGGCTTGCTCACTGGGCGAACTGGCTGCGGTAGAGTTCGGCGTAGAAGCCGTCTGCCGCCAGCAGCTCGTCGTGTGTGCCCCGCTCGATAACCTGGCCGTCGCGCATCACCAGAATGCAATCGGCGTTGCGGATGGTGCTCAGGCGGTGCGCCACGACAAAGCTTGTGCGACCTGCCATAAGCTCGTCGAATGCCGCCTGAACCTGCAGCTCGGTACGCGTATCGATGCTCGAGGTCGCCTCGTCCAGCAGCAAGATAGCTGGGTCGGTGAGCATGACGCGCGCGATGCACAGCAGCTGCTTTTGACCCTGGCTAAACGTGCCGCCGTCCTCGCCGATTACCGTATCGTAGCCGCCTGGCAGCTGCACGATAAACTTGTGCGCGTGCGCGCGCTTGGCCGCCTCGATAACCTGCTCGCGCGTGGCATCTGGGCAACCGTAAGCGATGTTTTCCGCCACCGTGCCCTCGAACAGCCAAGTGTCCTGCAGCACCATGCCAAAGGCGCGGCGCAGGCTTGCACGCGTGTAATCACGCGAAGACCGGCCATCGACCATGATGCGTCCGGCATCGATATCGTAAAACCGCAGCAGCAAGTTGATGAGCGTCGTCTTGCCGCAGCCCGTGGGACCGACGAGGGCAAAGCGCGTACCGGGTTTGGCCTCGATGCAGATATCCTGCAGCAGCTTGCGGTCGGGCACATAGCTAAAGTCCACGTGTTCAAAGTTCACCTCGCCCTGCGGGGCGACAAGCTCCACGGCATCCGCCGCGTCGGGCTCCTGCTCGCGCGCATCAAGCAACGCAAACATGCGGCGCGCCGAGGCGTACGCGGTCTGGATCTGCGTGATGACGTTCGTGACCTCGTTGAACGGCTTAGTGTACTGGTTGGCGTAGGACAGGAAGATCTGCACGCCACCCACCGTGAGCGCCGCCGGCACGCCCGTGATCACACCCACGCAGCCGATCACAGCGACCACGGCATAGATGATGTTATTGATAAAGCGCGTGCCGGGGTTGGAGAGCGAACCCATAAACTGCGCGCGCTCACCCGCGGTGTAGAGCTCAGCATTGAGGGCATCGAAGCGCTGCTGAGCGTGCGTGCCGTAGGCGAAGGCGTCCACGAGCTTTTGCTCACCCACATACTCCTCGATATGGCCGCCGAGCTGGCCTTGAATGCGTTGCTGGGCCGTAAAGCTCTTGTTGGAGAGCTTGGCAATGGCACCGGCGGCAAAGATGGAAAGCGGCGTGACGAGCACCACCACGAGCGTCATGGTCAGGTTGATGGAGAGCATAAACGCGAGCGTGCCCACAATGGTGATAACGCCGGTAAAGAGCTGCGTGAAGCCCTGCAGCAGACCATCGCCCACCTGGTCGACGTCGTTGACTACGCGGCTCATAAGGTCACCATGGGCATGGCTGTCGATAAAGCTGAGCGGCATGCGGCTGAGCTTGTCGCTCGCCTCCACGCGCATGTCGCGCACTGTCTCGTAGGACAGGCGGTTGACGCAGTAGCCCTGCAGCCACTGGAAGGCCGCCGCGCCCACCACGACAATCGCAAGCTTGGTGACGAGCGGCAGCAGCGCGTCAAAGTCCACCTGCCCGGCGGCAACGATGAGGTCGATGCCCTCGCCGATGAGGATGGGCGTATAGAGTTGTAAGATCACCGAGATGGCAGCGCTCACAAACGACGCCGTAAACGAAATGCGATGCGGGCGGACGTAGCCCAGCAGGCGGCGAGTTACCGCGCCCACGGGGTAGCGCTCGGGGTCGCCGGGCTGACGCGGGCCGTCACCCAAGTCGTTGAGGTTATCGTTGCCGGACACGTTGGCCGTCATCGTGGCGACCGAACCGGAAGAAGTATACGGATTCATTTAGCAGCCCTCCTTTGCGCAAGTGGATGCCGGGGCAGCCGGGGCGGATGCGGGACTTGGGACGGACGCGGGCGTCACGCTCCCCTGCTGACCCTCGAGCTCCTCGCGACGAAGCTGCGACTGGCAAATCTCGCGATAGAGCTGGCAGGTCGCGTACAGCTCATCGTGCGTGCCCAGGCCCGCGACCGAGCCGTGGTCGAGCACGCAGATCATGTCGGCGTCGCGCACGGTCGATACGCGCTGGCTCACGATGACGGTTGTCAGCGGCAGCCCGCCCTCGGCGGCACCGCGCACGCTGCGCTCGCGGATGGCATGGCGAAGCGCCGCGTCGGTCTTAAAGTCGAGCGCCGAGGCGGAGTCGTCCATGATCAGAATCTGGGGCGAGCCCACCAGGGCACGCGCGATGGTCAGGCGCTGGCGCTGACCACCGCTAAAGTTCTTGCCGCCCGCCTCGACCGGGGCATCCAGGCCTTGGGGCTTGTTGCGCACAAACTCGCTGGCCTGCGCCATATCGAGCGCCGCCCAGAGCTCATCGTCGGTCGCTGCCTCGTCGCGCCAGGTCAGGTTACTGCGGATGGTGCCACTCACCAGCGACGCACGCTGCGGGACGGTTGCGACCACATGGCGCAGCTGGTCGAGCGGCCAGGCGCGCACGTCGGCGCCCATCACGCTCACGCTGCCGGTGCCCGCATCGTACAGGCGCGGGATAAGCGAGACGAGTGTGGACTTGCCGCTGCCCGTGCCGCCGATAATGCCGAGCGTTTTGCCCAGCGGCAGCTCCAGGGTCACATCGTCAACGGCATTTGCCGCGCCCGCGCCAAACGAAAAACTCGCATGGTCAAAGCTCAGCGCAGAGACCGGAGCAGCATTGCCCGTCACGCCCGGCTTGGGCAGCGCGACCGGCTGGTTGCCCTCGTCGGTAATGCTCGGCTCGCAATTGAGCACCTCGTTGAGACGCGACGCGCTGGCGCTCGCCTTGGTAAAGACCACGACCAGGTTGGCGACATACACGATGGAGGTCAGGGTCTGCGTCATGTAGTTGACGAACGCCATGACCTGGCCCTGCGTGAGCTCGCCCACGTTGACCTGGACGCCGCCCACCCACAGGATGGCGCACACGCCCAGGTTCATCACCAAAAACGTGACGGGATTAAGAATCGACGAGAGCTTGCCCACCGCGATGGCGGTATGCGCCTGGTCATCGGCTGCCTGGGCAAAACGCTCACGCTCGTGATCCTCGCGCACAAAGGCTCGGACCACGCGGGCGCCCGAAAGCCCCTCGCGACAGATGAGTGCGATGCGATCGAGCTTTGCCTGCAGCTGCTTGTAGTACGGGATGCAGCGCGCCATGACAAACCAAAACACCAGGCCGATGGCGGGCGTGCAAATCAAAAAGATGATGCCGAGCTTAAGGTCGATGGCAAGGGCCGCGACCATGGAACCCACCGCCAGGAAAGGCCAGCGGATGAGCATACGCACGCCCAGCGCCACGGCGAGCTGCACCTGGTTGACGTCGTTGGTAATGCGCGTGATGAGCGACGGCGTGCCAAAGCGATCGAGCTCAGCATAGCTCAGCTTGTTGATGTGCTTGTAGAGTGCGCCGCGGATGTCGGTGCCCATGCCCTGCGAGGTGAGCGCCGCCATCTTTTGGCAGACGAGCGTAAACGAGATGCCGATCACGGCCATGGCGGCAAGCACCATGCCGTAGTGGACGACGGCGTTGACATCGTGTGCGCCGATGCCCTTATCGATCATCTGGGCAATCACCAGCGGCGTAAGCAGGTCAAAGATCACTTCGATTAACTTGCACGCAGGGCCAATCACCATATATCGGCGAAACTTGCCACCAAAACGCCTGAGCAGCTCAATCATAAAAAGGCGCTCCCTATCATCATCTCTCTTCACAATCTGATTCATGATAGTACGGAGAGCCCTGGAGATGCGTAAGCAACTCGTTACAGATGTAAGGGCGACGGTCACTAGCGCCCAAAGCATGTAGCAGCCGATGTTTTGGCAACACCAGCGAGCGGCATAACGCCAGGGATTCAATTATCAGATAAATGTGACCCTTCAGGCGGTTTTGGTTGGCTACCCGCGAGTGCCGGCAGGGCGCTTGGTAGTCGAGCGATCCCGCAGGCAAAGCCGAGGACCAGCGAGACACCAAGCGCCCTGCCGGCACTCGCGGGTAGCCGCGGCACCAAAAAGCGCCTGCGCACTCGATGGATTCGGATGCCCGACAGAGGCTCCTTATGGCTGCTTCCTTCCGGACCTGACCAGATTCGGAACATGTCGTCATCCGAACCCATCGAACGCGCTAGGCGCTCGGTATATCTTACCTGCTCCCGCCCGCCACGGCAAGTGGGGCGAACCCATCGGATGGATTCGCCCCACTCGTCCATATCGCTAGCGACGCCTGCGGTACAGGACCGCGCCGCCCGCGACGGCCAGCGCGCCGATGCTGGCCATGGCGCCGAGCGCCTCAAGCGGCAGGCTGCGGTCGCCGGTGTCGGGCATACCGCCCTTGGAGCCGTCACCGCTAGCGCCGCTGCCGGAGCCGTTATCTGAACCGCCGTCTGAGCCGCCGCCCGGCGTGCCGGGGTTCTCGGGGGTGCCGGGGGTCCCGGGATTCTCGGCGTAGCTGTTGGTGAAGACCGGCGGCACGTTGGCGTCGCCCTCGTAGGAGACCTTCGCCGACAGATAGCCCGTCTTGGTGCCGTCGGCCGCCTCGTCGCTCACCGTGACGACGATCTTGCGCACCGCCTTGTCGTAGGTCACGTGCGCCTGGCCGTCGTCGACCTCGCTCACCGTGAAGGTGTAGGTGCCGGCCTGCTTGAACGTCAGCGCATCGAACGTGACGCTGCCATCGACGGCGTTCTTGGCGGTCGACATGACCTTGCCGTCCCGGCTCTTGAGCTCAAAGCTAAACTGATCCGCCTTGAGCTCGGCGCCCTTGAGCACCTTGGCGGCGCCCAGCTTGAGGGTGACGGGTGCGGCCTCGTAGCCGTTGGTGAAGGTCACCGAGTCGTCGCCCGTGGGATTGCCCTCGGCATCCGCCAGCTCGTGCTTGACGGCGAGCGTGCCGTTACCGGCATCGGTGACCGTCGTGCGCACGCGGTACGTCGTCTTGTCGTACGTCACGCCGCCCGCCGTGCCGGCGACCTCGCGCAGCTCGTAGCTGTGCGTGCCGGGCGCGGTGTAGGTGACGGGGCTGAGCTCGACCGTTCCGTCGGCGGCGTTCTTGCCCGTCGCCGCGACGCTCTCGCTGCCGTCGGCGGCAATCTCGACCAGCTGGAACTCGAACTCGCCCGCGGCCAGGCCACGGCCCTCGAGCTTCTTGCTCACCTTGATCTGGTCGGTGACGGAGCTCGGCGTCGGGCTCACGACGTAGGTGTTGGTGAACTCGAACGCGCCCTTGCCCTCGGGCGTGCCCTCTGCGGGCAGGACCTTCGCGACAAGCGTGCCCGCGGCGGTGTCCTCGACCACCCTGACCGTGAAGATCCTGGTCGCCGTCGCGTCATTGACCACGCCGTCGACCGAACCGGACTCGCTCACCCGGTAGGCAAACGTCTTGGTGCGCAGGCCGTCACCGTCGATCTCGACGCCATCGAGATCGCTCGGCTGCTTAAACGTGACATGGCCCAGCTCGACGTTGCCGGCGGCGTCGTTGGTCGCCTCGGTCACCGTCTTGCCGGAGGCGTCGACCAGTGCGGGCGCGCCGTCCAGCGGCTCAATCTTAAAGGTGTACCTGCCCGCGATGTCAGCCTGCGTGAGACCGAGTCCGGCCTGGCCGAGCGCCAGCGTCTTGGCACCCGCGATGTCGACCGTCGCCTCGCCGGCGCTATAGCCGTTCACAAACGACAGCGTGCCGTCGGAGCCCTCGGGGTAGACCACGGTCACATCCAGCCCGCCCTTACCGTTATCGGTCACCTTGACCGTGATGCCGAAGCTCGACGTGGCCGCCGTCACGCCCGCGGGCAGCCGGTCCGTGCCGTCCTCGGATACGGTATAGGGGATGGTCCAAGAGCCATCGGCGGCCTTGGTGGCGGTACCGTCCGCCACCATCTGCTTAAGCGAGTCAGTGGTGTAGGCGATGGGCGAGAACGCAAGTCCCGCGGCCTCGCCGTCGCCGGAGGCCTGGTTGGTCGCGGTCGCGACCGCGTTACCCTGGGCATCGCGTACGGAGAACGTGAACTCGCCCGCCGCCGCGGCGCGGCCCGCCAGCGTCTTGGTGGCGTTGATAACCGCGCCGCCCTCGCCGCCGAGCGTTCCGGTGGCCTCGTAGGAGTTCTGGAACGCGACCGTCACGGGCGCAGGCGTCGCCGTGACGTCATTCGCTGTGGAGACCTCGCTGCGGGCGACCTCGAAGCCGTCCTTGGCAACTGTGGTCGTGACCGTAAGCTTGCCCGTCGCGGTATCGTAGGCGAGCGCGATGGTCACCGTGCGCGGCGCGGTGTCGTTGGTATAGCCCTCGCCGCCGAGCTTGGTCTCGGTGACGGTGAAGCGATAGACCTTGCCCGCGTCGGCGTCGGTGAACTTCACGTCGCTCTCCGCGGTCCCGCCGATGAGGTCGACCAGGCCGGCCGCACCGTCATCGGCCGCGGCCACGGCGTAGGCGTCCTTGCCGGTCTTGAGGCCGAGCTTGGCGGCCGTCTCGGCGTCCGCGGTCACGGTGAAGGCGAACTGTCCCGCCTCCATGGCGCGGCCGGAGAGCGTCTTGGACAGGCGCACTCCCGCGCGGGCCGAGTAGTCGAGCTCGGTCGTGTAGGTGTTGACGAAGTCGCCGCCGCTCGCCTGCGCGATTGCGGGCGTCGTGGCCGTGAGGTTGCCGGAGCCGTCGTCGGTCACGGTCACCGTCATCGTGGCGGCGTGGCCGTCGTAGGCCACACCAGCGATGGCGGAGCCGTCATCGGGCCTGACCTCGCGCACCGTGTAGGTGAAGGTCTTGGCGCGCACGCGCTTGCCGCCGACCTCGGCGAACCCGGCGTCCTTGATGTCATCGAGCGTGTAGCGGATGGGGCCGAAGTCGAAGGCGACCCTATCGCCCGCCTTGGTGCCGGCGCCGGCCGTCACGCTGACGGTCTTGGAGCCGTCGGCAGAGCCCTCGGGCATGGGGGCGCCGTCCTCGCCCGCGAGCGTGAACTGGAAGCTATCGCCCTCAGCCCAGTCGCGGCCCTCGAGTGTCTTGGTGAAGAGTCCCGCGGTGGAGACGTCCCTGCCCTCGGTAGCCGTTCCGTACGTGTTGGTGAACGCGACGGTCGCGCCGTCCTCGGTCACGGCGCCCTCGGCCTTGGAGCCGTCGGCCCCGTTGACCGCGGTCGTGTAGCCCTCGGCGGCATCCTCGGTCACGGTGTAGCGCGCGCCCACGGGCAGGCCGGCGACGGTCTTCTCCCCGCCGTCCTTAAGCGTGAAGGTCGCCTTGCCGTCCGTGAACGTCACGGCGTGCTCGCCCTTGCCGAAGATGCCAGAGACGGGCTCGCCGTCCCCGTCGGTCAGCGCGACCGTAAAGCCGAACTCGCGTTGGCTGTCGCCGCCGACGACCGTCTTCTTGACGGTGAGGCTGCCCTCGCGGGACACGCTGTTGTGGGTCGTGTTGGTCTGGGATTCGTTCTCCCCCACCTTGACCGTGGCGGTGTTGGAGATGTCGTCGACCACGGCGGCTTCGGCGGAGACCTTCACGTCAAAGCTGAGCGTGCCCGTGGCGCCCGCAGCCTGCTCGCCGAGCGACCAGGTAAGGGTGCGCGTCGCAGCGTCGTAGGCGGCACCGTCGGCAGAACCCTCAACATAGTTAACGCCCTTGGGCAGGACATCGGTCACCGTCACGTCGGCCGCCTGCGCGGCGCCCCTGTCGTCGACGCTGTTATTGGCCCAGCCGATGGTATAGGTGAGGATATCGCCCACGCCCACCGGCTTGCCATCCACATCGACCTTGGCGCCCGAGGCGTTCGCCTTGGTGACGGTCTTGGTGTTGTCGTGCGGCGTGAAGGTGTTGGTGAAGGTCTTCTTGCCCCGCTCGTTGGAGATCTCGGCCTTAAGGCCGGCACCGGTCTGAGTCACCGCGATGTCGAAGGTGTAGGCATGCGCGTCGTCCTCAATCAGGACATCGCCGCTTGCTTTCTCGGTCACGGTCGCGTGGTAGGTGCCCGGATTGGTGAAGCTGAGCTCGCCAAAGGAAACCTTGCCGTCCTTGTCATTCTTCGCCTCGATTGGGTAGCCCTCGAGGACATTGCCCGCACCGTCGGCGAGGGAGAGCTCAAAGGCGAACTCCCCCTCCTGGAGGCCGGGCTTGCGGCCGCCCGCGAGCACCTTGGTGAGCTCGGGGACGGACACCGTGGCGGGGGCGGGGTCGAAGGTGTTGGTGAAGACGGCGGAGGAGACCTGGTCTGCCGCGATGGAGCCCTCGGCCTTGGAGCCCTCGGCTCCGTTCACTGCAGCCTTGTAGCCAGCGGCGGCGCGCTCGGTCACCGTGTAGGCGGTTCCCGCGGGCAGTCCCGTGATCCTCGCCATCTGGCCATCTTTGAGCTTGAGGGTCGCCTCGCCGCCCTCGAACGTCGCGTCACCGTAGGTGCCGGACACGCCGTGGCCCGCGGCATCGGTGGCCTCGACCGCAAACTCAAATGTCTTGTCTGCGTCGACCGCCAGGCCCTCGCGCGCCGCGACGGCCTTGGAGACGTCGAGCTCGCCCGTCTTCACAGTGTTGGTCACGGTGAAGCCGTGCTCGGCGTCGCCGGTGACCTTGGAGCTGTAGCCCTCGACGGCGTCCTCGGCCACGGTGTAGTCGATCACGGCGCCGGAAGCATCACGCTGCGGCAGGCTGGAGAAGACGCCCTTCCAGTCGTTGGACTCGCTCAGGGTGATCGAATCGATGACGGTATCGCCGTTCTTGAGATTTACTTTGACCTTATTAGGATGGGGAATCCTGGGGTTCTCCCAGACCTTTTCGACTGGAATGTTAATGCTCTCGGACTTGCCGATGACAACACCGCCGTTGGCGCCGATGCCGCCTCCCAACGGCGCCGTATTGCCAGAAATCGTCAGCGACGTCTGGCCGCCGCCGAGGTTATACACATCCTCGCTCATCACAGATTTAAGCGCGACGTTCGGCGTGGCGTCGGTAAAGGACAGGGGCTCGCCGTTGTCACCATCGGGCGTAAATCGCGGGATTTCGGGGTTTGTTGCCGCAGTGGTGCCCTCGGGGTTAAACAGTCCACCGTCTCTGTACCAGCTGACCTTTCCGCCGCCCGGAGCGCGGTTGGCCAAGGTCAGTTTGTATTTGGCGTCTTTGGCGCCGGTGAAGACGAAGTCGTCTCCCGCCTCGTCAGCCGTGTTCTTGGCGATCAGGCCGCCGTCCCGGACGTAGACCTTGGCATCTCCGGTAGGGCAGAACCACATGCCGCCGCCCTGTTTATCCGCATGGTTATCAACAACGAGAGCGTTTTCGATATGGAGCGTACTATAGCCAAGATACTCGTTGCCTTCGCTATACACGCCGCCGCCCATGCTCCAAGCAGTATTACCCTCGATCTTGCCCGCGCTGAGCGTGACGTCATTCGAATAGGTATAGACACCTCCACCGGCGGAAGCGGAGTTGCCAGATATGGACCCGCCCTGCATGATGAAAGCAGTATTCCCCTTTTCGCTATTCTGACAGCCCGGGTCGACCACACACACTCCGCCGCCTTTGCCTTTGCCAGACGCAACGTTGTTCTCAATCTTTCCACCCGTCATGGTGAACTCGGCATTGCCCTCAATATGAACTGCTCCGGAAGGATCGTAGGCCGCCTCCAGCCTACTGCTCCTGTTGCCGGAAATCTGACCACCAGTCATCGTGAACTTGGCTCTTTGGTTTTCGCCCTTACCCTGACCGTACGCAAGCACCGCACTGCCTCGATAACCGTTGTTGCCCTCGATGCGGCCTCCGCTCATGTCAAAGCGAGCGTTGCCCCACAAAATGACGCCAGAAGATGTAAGCCAATAGCAATTGGTGGCCCCGGTAACGACTCCGTTGTTACGGATAACGCCACCCCTCATAACTACATGAGCGCCGCTGGACGCGCGAACGGCACCGCAATACGAATGGCGCAGCTCGCACTGCTCGATAACGCCGCCCGTCATGGTAAGCGAGGCATTTTCTCCCGACACGTCGACGGTGCCCGTGCTATCCCCGCTCGTGGTACCGTCGTACACAACGGCCTCGTCAGAGAGCACAACTGCTCCCCTGCTAGAAATAATGGCGCCCTTGTTGTAGCGACCCCTCAGGGACGCCTTCCCCGACAACTCGAGGGATGCCCTCTCGGCAACATTGACCAGTACGGAGACGCCGCTATTCTTTGTTGCCAAGATGGCATAGGGCTCATCCGACGTGATCTTAATCATCTTCCCGGCAGGAATCGTGAGCGTGGAGCCAAGCTTCACGTGCTTTTTCAGGGTGATGACGGTTTCCTTGCCATCGGGGGCCTCGTTGACCAGCTCCTGAAGGGTCTTGGTGCTGTCATCGCTCACGGTACCGCCAACGCCGTCATCGATGTGCTCGCGCGTGTAGACGATATCGACGCCAGAGGACGGGAGGTTCTCCGAGCCGGTGATGTCGTCCATGCTGTTTTCGATTGTGATCTTCTGAACCGTGCTGTCGTCAAACATACCCAAGGGTATTTTGGTGAGGCCGCGCCCGATCGTCACATCCCTCACGCCACCTACGCCCGAGAAGGCTGCCCTGCCAACGGAAGTCACGGAATCCGGAATGGAAAGCTGCTCCGGCAACGTGCCGTAATAGAAGGCGTAGTCGCCAATTGTCTCAAGTGTCCTGGGAAGCTGGACGGCGACGTTGCTCTGGATAAAGGCCCAGTCACCGATACTCTTCAGGTTGTCGCAAAGCCCCACGATCTTAACCGGCGTATAGCAAAACGCATAGCCCGGAATGCTCTGAAGCGAGGACAGGTCCACGGACGCCCGCAGATTTTTGCACTCGCGAAAAGCCCCGCTGCCCATCTTTGTCACCTTGCTTAGATTGGGCACACTCACCAGGCTGGCACACCCCTGGAAAGCAGAGGATCCGATGCTCGTCAATGTGCCCGGGAAATCAATTCCGGTTAAACTCGAGCAATTCCGAAACGCCCCATCCCCGATGGACTCGATTTCGCTCAGCGCGGTGACGGACGTGAGAGAGGTGCATCCGTCAAACATGTGCGAGGGGATCTTGGTAACCGAAGCGGGCAACGACACGCTTGTCAGAGACGTGCAGTCTTCGAACACGCCCGTTATGGTGTCGGAGAAGGCGACATCTTTTGGAAACTCGATGCTTGTGAGGGCCGTAGCCCCCTCGAAGGCGCCCGAGCCCGAAATCATTTTGAGGGTGGAGGGGAGATTGATCTCCGAAAGGCTGCTGCAGCCATTGACCATCATGTTGGCGCTAATCTCCTCGACGCCCTCATCAAAATAGAGCTTTTCGAGCGAGCCAGCGTTTTGCAGCGAGCAACCGAAGTTCTTGATGGAGCCAGGGATATGGAGCTCCTTGACCTTTGCGAACCTCCGGAAATTCCCTCCGTACATTTTTTCGAGCGTGTCGGGAAGCGTCAACTGCTCAACGTTCTTGGCCACGATACCAGACGAGAAATAAAGTTTGGTGACTTTGTAGGTCTGGCCACCATGCTCGATAGAGCTGGGCACACTCACCGCGGTCACACTGTCGTCGGCAACAATACCTGTGATTTCCGCCGTGCCCTTATCCGTGGTCTCGCACGAATAGGTCACGCCGTCCTGGGTGATCTCAAATTCCTCCGCAGTATACGCAGTCCGCGATGCCGTGGCCGCATATGCGACACCGGCCGTCGCGCCAACGGATAGACATCCGAAGCCGAGAACCAGCGCAAGGCAGAGAGCAGCGACTCTCTGCCCCCCCCCGCCGAAAACTTTCCTCTCCAATTCCCTTCTCCCCCTCTGGTGTCGCCTTCTCTTCCCAAGAGCGATCTATTGATTAAGGACAGTTAAAGACAACATTATGCCCAAAGAGGCCCATCATGGAGATAATCCACGTCTTCGCCCGAAATGGTAATTAATTGGCAGGATTAATTGGCGAACAACTGAACGAAGAGCAATCTACTAATGGCACATAAATGGCGGCGTCAATACCTGAAGTGCATAGCCTCCGATCCCTAGACAGCACCATCGAGCGCCACAAGGCGCAGGATTGAATTGTTCAGATTCACATGCCTTTACGGGTGTTTTTCTAGCCCCAAAAAGACTGATCTGACGCTGCGCCACGAAAAGGGCCTATCTACTACGTTTTGGTCACAGAGGTCAACCATAGCGTGCTTTTTCGAAAATCGTCAAGCTCTCTACCTGCGGTTTTAATTTCCCAAATTCCGGGATGGTCGGGGGTGCCCGGTTAAACGTAGTAGATGGCCACGTTTCGCGGCAAACAGTCCGATGCAAGGCCCAGGGCAGCCAGCTTCGAATTGATTTTAGAGGCGAGCGAGGTCGTAGGATCGAGCGGCAGACTCGCCGGCGCAGATGAGGTTGGTTGCGGCTTCTTGCGGGTCGAGTGCCCGCTCCAGGTCCACGGGCTTGCGACAGATCGGCAGGACAAGGTCGATGCCCTGCTCGTACACCGCATCCAGGTTGTCGGCACGACCGCCCACGACAGCGGCCACCGGCTTGCCATATCGCTTGGCACGGCGGGCCACACCCACCGGCGCTTTGCCGGCGGCAGATTGCTCGTCCATATTGCTCTCGCCCGTTATGACCAGATCGACATCGCGCACGTGCTCGTCAAACCCCACGAGATCGAGCACCGTCTCCACACCCGAGCTTAGCTCCGCGCCGAGCGCCAGCAACGCCGCGCCCAAGCCACCGGCGGCGCCCGCGCCGGGCACGCCGAGCACCGAGCCAAATGTCCGTGCGCCCTCGGGTGTGCGCAACAACCCCTGGGCTCGAGCTCCGGCAATCGCAGCGTCGAGCAAGCGACCGTAGCCGACCATCCAGCTGTCGCACCTGCTCAGCGCCTCGGCATCATCCGTCGGCAGGCCCTTCTGTCCGCCGAACACCGCAAGCGCACCGCGACGCCCTACGAGCGGATTCTCGACATCCGAAAGCACAACGATACGAGCGTCATCCAAAGCCTGCAGCGCTGGCGCCAAATCAACGCTCGCCACCTGCTCAAGGCCGGCAAGACCGGGGGCGACATCGCAGCCCCGATCATCGACCACACGCGCGCCCAGCGCCTGCAGCATGCCGGCGCCACCGTCGTTGGTGGCGCTGCCGCCCAAGCCAATATAGATAGTCTTTGCCCCGGCACGAACCGCACGGAGCATCAGCTCGCCCACGCCATAGGTTGTAGCAACCAGCGCCGCCGATTCCGTGCAGGGTGAATACCCAATACCCGCCGCCTCGGCCATCTCAATTACAGCCGACTCGTGCTCGCCGTCCACCAGCATCCGGGCAGACACGCGCTTGCCCAAGGGACCTGCCACCTCACAGGTCACAAGCTCGCCACCGCATGCGGCAACGGCATCGAGCGTTCCCTCGCCGCCATCCGCCAGCGGCAGCGCGCTTACTTGGGCATCGGGCCACACGCGGCGCACGCCTTCGGCAACCGCCGCCTCCGCCTGCGCACTCGACACGCTGCCCTTAAAGGAGTCGATCGCCAGCAGCACACGGCGGGGCCGGCGGCACGCAGGACCAAAGTCAACCGCCGCGCCAGCATCCTCACCGGCACCCGCAAACGCTGCGGCGTGAGCGGCGTGTGCGTCAAGATTGGCCCCACAACCGCAATCAGCGCCGCCCGCCCCGCGCAGACCGCCAAAATAGCTACTCAGCAGCTCGCGGCATTCATCCGCCAAGACCCCAGCCGTCACATTAAACCGATGATTCAGGCGCGAATCGGCATTGAGGTCGTATAGCGACCCCAGAGCGCCCGCCTTAGCATCGGCCGCGCCGTACACGCAGCGCCCCACGCGCGCATTAACCATAAGCCCCGCGCACATGCAGCAGGGCTCGAGCGTCACGTAGACCGTACAATCGGAAAGGCGCCAACGACCGAGCGACTGAGCGGCGGCGCATAGGGCCGCAAACTCGGCATGCGCCGAAGGGTCCTGGTCGAGCTCGCGGCGATTATGCGCCCGCGCGACAATCTCACCCGCGCGCACCACTACGGCACCGATCGGCACCTCGCCCACCGCCGCGGCGGCACGCGCCTCCGCCAGCGCCTCACACATGAACTTCTCATCGATTCCGGTGCTCGTCATCGTTCGCCTCCCCTGTTGCAAATCCAAAACGATGCTATCATTACGACTCACGGAGAGATGGCAGAGCGGTTGAATGCGGCGGTCTTGAAAACCGTTGAGCGCGAGAGCGTTCCGGGGGTTCGAATCCCCCTCTCTCCGCCACTTTTAGTGATGCACCGGCGTCATGGTCCGCTCGAACAGCGCATCGACAACGTCGGCCATCTCGGGTCGACGCTCAAGATCGTGGCCCGATTCCCACCATATCGTGAAAAGTCGAATAATACCGCCGGCGACGAACTCAGACGTCGTCTCAAGCGACACGGGGGCCAGGGCATCCTCGGCAAGCACGTTCATCACACGCTCGCGGATGGAGCGGGCAATGCGGTCGCAAATAACGTTGGTCAACATGCCCGACATGCTGCTAGCCAAAATGTTATCCATGAGCTGCTCGTGCGCCAGAATCAAATCCATGGCATCGTCCAAAATCGCGTGTCGAAGCGCGCGCACGTCCTCGGCAGACACTGCGCCGGCCTCATCGGGCTGTTTTTGCGGCAAGCCCGACATGAGCTCATCGATATAAAAGGCAAAGTAATCGTTCTTGTCGCGAAAGTGCTTGTAGAACGTCGTGCGGCGAATCATGGCGCGGTCGCACAGCATGGCAACCGTCAGGTCCTCAAAACGATGTTCCTCGAGAAGCTCGGTAAAGGCATCGAACAGGGCGCGGTAGGTTTTCTTGATGCGAAGGTCCACTGGTATCGCCATCCTCAGGGCAAAGACAACACTCGTCAATCTGTCGCATATCTTACACCTGTACCTCGCGCGCTTTGCCCCGGTGCCAACCCCACCGAAAACATAACGCTTACCGGAAAGTTCGGCACGGCAAAACGTTGCGGGTATACTAGTAGCGTTATACCAACGGCAGCTGGCGCATGCCGCCGCGGCCATTCGAAACGGAGACATCATGATTACCGTCATCATCGGCATCGTTGTTGTCATTGTGATTGTCTGCGCCATCGCCGGCATCTACAACAACATGGTCACCAAGCGTAACCGCATCGATAACGCCTGGCAGAACATCGATACGCAGCTGCAGCGCCGCAACGACCTGATCCCCAACCTGGTCGAGACCGTCAAGGGCTACGCTAAGCACGAGCAGGAGACGCTCTCCGCCGTGATCAGCGCGCGTAACACCGCCGTCAAGGCCACTACGCCCGAGGCCAAGATGGAAGCCGACAACGTGCTGACCGGTGCGCTGCGCCAGCTCTTTGCCGTAGCCGAGGCCTATCCCGATCTTAAGGCAAACACCAACTTTACGCAGCTGCAGGCATCACTCGAGGATACCGAGAACAAGATTAGCTATGCACGCCAGAGCTACAACGATTGCGTGCTCAGCTACAACAACGCCATTCAGACGTTCCCGGCTGTCATCTTTGCCGGCATCTTCCAGTTTAAGGAACGCCAGGGCTTCGAGGCCGCCGAAGCAGCCCGCCAGGCCCCGACCGTCAAGTTCTAGTAGTTTGGCAGCGCATCCTAAATCGGCTATATGCATAAACCGCCCCGTCGAATGCATACTTCGACGGGGCGGTTTCCTTTTTCGCGAAGGTCCCCCTCTAAGCGCCGTGCATTTTTAGGAGTATTCAACATAACCAAGGGCTTCGGTCGCTACGATAAATGCCAAAGACCGCGAATATCCCTGCAAATCAAGCACTGTCGGCCCATAACCCCGCCTATTATTCGCGAAAAGCATCGACGAGCACGGATTTTTGCCCGAACGTCGGTATGCAGGGGCCTTCGATTGCAGAATACTCGCAAAAATGCACGTCGCCACCACCCCCACATGGCGCGAACCAAAACAAATGCGCAGCCTAAAAGGCCGCGCACCATCTTTGTTCAGATTAATCATTGCCCGTACGGCAGCGCCAGGGTGACACAGGCCCGAGGGCGACCTTCCTTTCCGGCACACTCCACAGGACGAAAGAACCCCC
>OGXQ01000684.1_pt1 | contig 26943 bp, 19 predicted proteins | sample 1576291 | NCBI WGS metagenome assembly OGXQ01 (sample SAMEA3541575, study PRJEB24748) | human gut metagenome | biome: human gut; feature: human-associated habitat; material: faeces | place: China | collected 2012 | reverse complement strand
GATGATAACGACGCCTCCATGCGGGACGACGCCAGCGACAAAACGAAGTACGACACCTACCTCGATGATGATGACGACGACGATCCGATGGCGCAGCTGCGCAAAAACCCGACCGTACGCAACTTGGTGACCGTCACCTTCACCCGCGACGAGTTCCTGAAGCGGCTCGACACTGACGGATTGGCCCATCCAACCGCCACATACCGCATGTTCGACGCCGAAATGGACGTGGACGGCAAAGGCGCGCTCAAACCCATCGATGCGGCCTTCGACCTTCGTGACAGCCGATTCTCACCGGCGGGAAGCCAAGAAGAACCCGAACTGTCCGACATTCGTTTTGATGACGGCACGGCGCAGTTGTTCGGCTGTGAGAACATGATGGGCCTGTCCATCCAGCGTGTCGACCTGTTGCAGCGCGCCGTGGGGGAGTTCCATCGTCTTGCGCAAAGCGACGGACTCGAATCGGTGGCCAAAGCCAAACAGGCCATGGACATCATCAATTCCATATCCGATCCGGAATTGACCGAATTGGCACCGCAGGTCACCAGCGCGCTGATCGACGGCGAAGACACGCCCGACTTCTCATTCGAACTGGCGCAATCCCTCGATGACGAACGTCTGAAGGCACGAGACATGCTGTTCTCCGGAGACGTCGAGCGGGCCATCGAATCCGCCCAGTCCACACTCGAACGCATGGACCGGATCTTCGCTGAAAATCCGGGCGTGCCGCGGTACTTCAATTCATATGCGGAACGCGTCATCTACAACCGCATGTTCGCCACCGAAGGCGAAAGAACGGTGCTCATTCCCGACAACCTGTTCTACATGCATATGGAGCTTGCCGACCTGCTCGCCCAAGTCAAAGGCGTCGATGCCGCGCTGCCGCATCTGAACGCCATGGTGCGTTACGCCCCCGCATACCCGCTGTCGCACCTCAAGCTCGCCGTGCAGCTGGGGCGTGCCGAGGACTGGGATCCGGCACGTGCGGCATGCCTCAACGCGCTGAACGTCGCGCTTGACCGGGAAGACGCCTCATTCGCCTACTATCGCCTCGCCTATGCGGAATGGATGTGCGACCACTTCGACCTTGCCGCCGCCTCATACATCATGAGCGAGGAGATCGCCCCCGGACGTATCGCCATGCTCGAAAGCGAACTGCAGGAACTGATCGGAAGAGCGCAATCGCAGTGCATTCCGGTGCCGACCAACGTGCAGGAAGCCATCCACGTGCTCGCCGACGCCGGACTGCCGGTATGGCCGAACACGCCGGTCGCGCCCCTGATGCACCAAGCGGCCCGCGTCTGCGTGGACAAAGGCATGTTCGTGCCCGCACGCACCCTGTCGGTGGCCGCGATGCGCATGGATTACGAAGACCATGACGGTGCCGACGTGGTGCAGGTGCAGTTCCTGCGCTCTCTGAACAACTAACAAAACGGTCGAACATTTGTGCGATAATCGGTGCTGGCGTGGACATCCGCGCGGCATGGCGGAAATGATGGGAAAGCGGTGACAATGACGAATCGTGATGATTCCGAACAGTTGGCATGGGATTTCGACGCGCCGGAGAGCGACGGTAGTTCCGCGGCCGTCGTGGCCGATGAGGGGCTGGCTTCGCTGACTCCGGGCAGCGAACGTTGGATTGCCGCGTTGCAGCCGACCGATGCCGACGCCATGCGCCTCGACAAGGTTGATGTGGCTTCGATGAGCGCCGAAGCCGCGGCCAGGCTGTGGGCGCGCGTGGCCGCATGGGTGGAATCAGACCAGATCGCATACTATATCGACGATGCCCCCGTCTCATCCGACGCGGCATATGACGCAAGATTGCGCTGCCTGCAATCGCTTGAGGCGCAGTTCCCATCACTTGACTCACCGCAGTCACCGACCCATCGCGTGGGCGGCACGTTCTCCAACGACTTCGCTTCCGTACGTCATCCATCGCGCATGATGAGCCTCGATGACGTGTTCTCCATCGAGGAGCTGCGCGAATGGTACGACGGCGTGCTCAGGGGATTGGATTGGCCCGAATCGAAGCCACTGTCCATGACCTGCGAGGTGAAAATCGACGGTCTTGCGCTGAACCTCATCTACCGCAACGGCGTGCTTGAACAGGGTCTGACCAGAGGCGATGGCGTGACCGGCGAGGACATCACTCTCAACGTGCGCACCATCTCCACCATTCCGCAGAACCTTGCCGGACCGGAGGAAGACATTCCCGAATTCGTGGAGATCCGCGGCGAAGTGTTCATGCGATGGGACGATTTCAACAAGCTGAACGCCGAGAACGAGGACGCCGGTCGCGCGCCATTCGCCAATCCCCGCAACGCGGCCGCAGGTAGCCTGAGACAGAAGGATCCGCGTATCACCGCAACCCGTCGCCTGAGCTTCTACGCGCACGGCATCGGATCGCTGCGTTGGGGTGCGGGGCACGCCGGCAACGGCCATGATGTGGTCAACGACCAATCCGAAGCCTACGAATTGTATAAGAAATGGGGTGTGCCCGTCTCTCCGCACAACCGTGAGGTCACGTCGTTCAAGGAAATCCTCGACATGATCGACTATTACGGCGAACACCGAGGCGACATCGAACACGCGCTTGACGGCATCGTCGTGAAGGTCGACGATTTGGGATTGCAGCGTTCCCTTGGCGCCACATCGCGTGCGCCGCGCTGGGCCATCGCCTACAAATATCCACCGGAAGAAGTCAATACCGAGCTGCTTGACATCACTGTGCAGGTGGGGCGCACCGGACGTGTGACTCCGGTGGCGGTGTTGAAACCCGTGTACGTGGCCGGTTCCACAGTATCCCGTACCACGCTGCACAACCCCTTTGAAGTGGAACGCAAAGGCGTGCTCATCGGCGACACCGTGGTGGTGCGCAAGGCGGGAGACGTGATTCCCGAGCTCGTCGGTCCGGTGCTGGAGCGACGCAAGGGACGTGAGGGCCAGATCCGCCGGTTTGTGATGCCCACGCGTTGCCCGAGCTGCGGCGCGGAACTCGCTCCCGCCAAAGAGGGAGACAAAGATATACGCTGCCCGAACGTGGAATCCTGCCCGGCGCAGCTGACCGAGCGGATCATCAATCTGGCGTCCCGCAAGGCGTTCGATATCGAACATCTGGGCGACCAATCAGCCATTGCGCTGACGAATCCCGAAGAGGACAGGCCCGATTCCATCGACACGTATGCGCCGAACATCACCGAAATCGTGGTGAAACCCGGTGAGGAGCCTGAACCGTACGAGCCGGTGGCAGGACTGGAACTGCCGCCCATGCAGACACCTGTGCTGTCCAGCGAGGCCGGGCTGTTCTCGTTGACGTCCGCAGACCTCAAGGATGTGCGCGTCTGGCGCGAGGCCCCAATCATCGAAATCCACGAGACCGTCGGGTCAAACGGCAAGATCAAGAAAGTGCGCAAACGTGTGGGCGGATCCGGATTATGGCATCAGGTGCCCGCATTCTGGACCGCGCCTACCGCCGCCCGCAAACGCAAGGAAGCCGACATCGACGAGACCGCGGAATATCCGCAATACGTGGTGCCGGATGACGCCGTGGTGATCCGCGAGGAAATCAAGGTATCCCGTGGAGGCACGTCCAGCGTGCAGCCGGTGTACATTCGTCCGGCGGAAAACACCCGCAAGATGCTCGACGAAATGGACAAAGCCCGCCATGCCGACCTGTGGCGCGTTCTGGTGGCCCTGTCCATCCGCAGGCTCGGACCGCCCACCGCACGCACCATCGCCAGCGCGTTCGGTACGTTGGATGCCATCGAACATGCCAGCGTGGACGAATTGTCCCAAATCGACGGTATTGGTCCGGAAATTGCGGAATCCGTAGTCACATGGTTCACCGCGGCCCGTGAGCCGGGCAATTGGCGCGGTGCCGTGCTTGACGCATGGAAGGCCGCCGGCGTAGGAGTCGGACAAGCCCAAGCCAGCGGACTACCACAGACATTGGCAGGCAAAACGGTCGTGGTCACCGGCTCGTTGGAAGGATTCTCCCGCGATTCCGCCAAAGAGGCCATCGTTCTGCGCGGAGGCAAAGCCGCAGGATCCGTCAGCAAGAAAACCGATTGGGTCGTCGTAGGCGAGAATGCCGGCTCAAAAGCCGCAAAAGCCGAGGAACTGGGCATCCCCATACTCAACGAAGACCAATTCAAACAGCTGCTCGACACAGGAACAGTTGAATAATCGCCACACCATCTGGCAAGCCGTGCCGCGAACCGCTACTGTGGTACGCGGCATAAGGAGGAAGCATGAGCGACGAGCGCACCATCGAAGCGCGCATCTACGAACGGCTAAGCAAAGTGATTGACCCCGAACTGGGCAGGTCCGTCACCGACTTGGGCATGATCGCAGCCATTGACGCCACGCCAGTGGCAGGCGAAACCAACACGTACGACGTACGGGTGCGGGTCGAACTGACCGTGGAAGGCTGTCCGCTGTCGCAGACCATCACCAACCAGATCAACGGCGCGGTCGCCTCCTATCCCGATGCCATGTTGATTCCCAGCATCGAAGTCGGCTCCATGAGCCAAGACAAACTCACCCAGCTGGTGGCCGGCCTCAAAGCGGAACGTAAACAGAACCCGTTCAACAAACCCGGCATCAAAACCCGCATCTTCGCCATCGCCTCCGGCAAAGGCGGCGTGGGCAAATCGTCTGTCACCGCCAATCTGGCAGCCACATTCGCGGCGCTCGGCTACGATACCGCCGCCATCGACGCCGACATCTACGGTTTCTCGCTGCCCAGGCTATTCGGCGTGCAATCACAGCCCACGAACCTCAACGGCATGCTCATGCCCGTCACCGCATGGGGTGTGAAACTGATCTCCATCGGCATGTTCGCCGGCGCGGACAGAGCCATCCTATGGCGTGGTCCAAGACTGCAACGCTCCTTGGAACAATTCCTATCCGACGTATGGTGGGGCGAGCCGGACGTATTGCTGCTCGACCTGGCGCCCGGCACCGGCGACATGGCGATTTCCGTGGCACAGGCACTGCCGAACGCCGAACTGGTGGTGGTCACCACACCGCAGCCATCCGCCTCCGACATCGCGGTACGATCCGGCCTGGTGGCATTGCAGGTGCCGATGAAAGTTCGCGGCGTCGTGGAGAACATGAGCTACTACGAGCACAAAGGCGAGAAGCTACGTATCTTCGGCGAAGGTGGCGGCGCACGCGTATCCGAACAGCTGACCCACAGCCTCGGCTATGAAGTGCCACTGCTCGCACAACTCCCATTGGAGCCTGAACTGCGCGAAACCGGCGAAGCAGGCCGGCCCGCAGTCCTAACCAAAGAGGGCGCGTTGCGGTCGGACGGTATCGGAGAAACATTCAAGAATCTTGCCGAATCGCTGATGAGACTGCCTCAATAAAATCACCATACGGTTGGAGCGTTCCTCCAAAACAACACATCGGAATGCGACTCAGCCACGGAATACGGAATCCGTTATGAGACAAAACCGACGTAAATCGTGGGTCCTGTGTAATATCAGGCGCAGACACGGGGGCCGAATGGCTGAGAGGAAGCAACCGCTTCAACCGTATGAACGTATACCGGGTAATGCCGGCGCACGGACGTCTCTCTATTTCCCGTGCCTTGACGAAAAGAGAAAGGCACATATCCCATGACTGAAGAAAACCAGTCTTCCGCAGTTCGCAAACACAACAACAAGTGGCGCGTGGTCGATATCGTCGTCGCAGCCATCATCGCCGTCGCATCCGGCGTGATCTTCTGGGGCTGGGACATCGTCTGCACCGCGCCGCTGGCCCTCTTCGAGGCGGTGACTCCAGGCTTCGAAGGCCTGCTTAACGCTTTCTGGCTGTTCGCAGGCCCTCTGGCCGCCATCATCGTGCGCAAGCCTGGAGCCGCACTGTTCGCGGAAACCCTCGCGGCCGCGCTCGAACTCACCATGGGCAACCAGTGGGGCGTCGGCGGCTCGCTGATCGTCGGCATCGTGCAGGGCCTCGGCGCCGAAATCGGTCTTGCCATCTTCGCCTATAAGAAGTGGGACCTGCTGTCCACCACGATCTCCGGCGCACTTGCAGGCGTCGGCTGCGGCCTGTACTACTGGCTTACCAATCCGGCTTGGAGCGCGCTACGCGTCAGCATCTACCTGATCGCCTCCGCCATTTCCGGCGCGGTGCTCGCCGGCGCGGTGATGTACCTCCTGCAGGTGGCCATCGCCAAGACCGGCGTGCTCGACCGCTTCGAATCCGGTCGTACGCAGGAACTGGTCTGATTGTCCGATGCAAGCAAATCCCGCATCACATCAAGGTGGTGCGGGATTTTCTTGTGATGGCGCATCGCATGACAACGGCATACGAAACAACAGCATGACAATCAGAAGAAAGAACGACGAATGACCACTGACGTTCAGAACACAACAGCGGCCGGCGTGACCGCACATGATTGGGGATGGAGACACGCCTCACGTAAGGATTTCGCGCTACGACACGTCGACTTCGACATCAAACCGGGGGAGCGGGTACTGTTGCTTGGCGCGTCCGGCGCAGGCAAATCAACCCTGATGTCCGGTTTGGCCGGCGTGCTCGGTGGAGATGACGAAGGCGAGCAGGAAGGCGAGCTGCTCATCGACGGCGTCGACGCCAGACAAGCGCGCGGACGTTGCGGGCTGGTGCTTCAGGACCCGGACTCGCAGACGATTCTCGAACGTGCCGGAGACGACACCGCATTCGGCTGCGAGAACCTGAACCTGCCGAAAGATGAAATCTGGAACCGGGCACGAGCCGCCCTTGACATCGTCGGGCTCGACTACATGGCGTTCGACCGCTCCACACGAGGACTTTCCGGCGGGCAACGTCAGCGCCTCGCCTTGGCGGGCGTGCTGGCCATGCACCCTGGCCTGCTGCTGCTTGACGAACCGACCGCCAACCTTGACCCGGACGGTGTCAAGGAAGTGCACGACGCTGTCCGCCACGTCCTCGAACAAACCCATGAGACGCTGGTTGTGGTGGAACATCATATCGACGTGTGGCTCGACCTGGTCGACCGCGTCATCGTGCTGGGCAAACCCGAAGCCGATTCGAACGTCGGCGGCGTAATCGCCGACGGCACTCCAGACGAAGTGTTCGGCCACATGGGTCAGGTGCTTGCCGACGGCGGTGCGTGGGTGCCGGGCCGCACCATCGAAAGCCACGCGCCCAAACCGGAACAAATCCGGCAACCGCAGGATGTCGTGCTTTACACGCGGGATCTGAGCTTCGGCTATGATTTCCCGCTCGGCGAGCATATCGACCTCGAATTCCATTCCGGTGAGGTGACCGCGTTGACCGGCAGAAACGGCGTGGGCAAATCCACACTTGGACTCACTCTCGCAGGACTGCTCAAACCGATGGCAGGACGTGTATGCATGGCGGACGATCTGGTACCTCCCCATCGCGAAAACAATGTGATCACATGGAAAAGCCGCGACTTGCTGGGACGTATCGGCATGGTGTTCCAAGAGCCGGAACACCAGTTCGCCGCATCCACCGTGCGAGACGAGGTGGCCATCGGCCCCAAATCCATGGGCAAAACCGACGAGGAGGCGTATTCCATCGCCGACAGGCTGTTGGAACGCCTGAATCTTTCCCGCTTCGCCAAAGCGAATCCATTCACCCTATCGGGCGGTGAGAAAAGAAGACTGTCCGTGGCGTCCATGCTGGCTGCCGCGCCAAAAGTGCTGGTCATGGACGAGCCGACATTCGGACAGGATTTCACCACGTGGACCAGCATGGTCCAATTGATCGCCGGTGCGCGCGACCAAGGTTGCGCGGTCATCATGATTACGCACGATGAGCCGCTCATCGAAGCGCTGGGCGCACGCCGTATTTTGGTCAGAGAGGGGGAGTGACATGCTCGAAACCAACAAAAACAGTGGGCGCGACGGCAATGAAAAGCTCGAAACCATTACCGTGGTGCCACACAAGGAACGTCGTAACGAAACGAAGCCGGCGTCACCGTCATGGTTCGTGGCGAAAATCAACCCGGTAAGCCGTTTCATCGGTGCGTTGATCCTGTGCATTCCGATGTTCTTCACCCTCGATGTCGTTTCGGCATCCGTGGCGTTTGGTTTGGAAATGCTATTGTTATGGATCGGCGGAGTGGCTCCCTGGACGGTCTTGCGCAAGACATGGCCGGTATGGATAGCGGCCACAGGCAGCTTCGTTTCCGTGGCGTTGTACGGCAAGACATCCGGCACGGTGCTGGCCAATCTGGGCGGCATCATCGTCATCTCCCAAGGATCGCTCTATCTGGCGTTGGCCACATTCCTACGTGTCGCCGCAATCGCCGTGCCGGGTGTGATTCTGGCTTTGGGACTCGACCCGACCGATCTGGCCGACGGACTCGTGCAGATTCTGCGCCTGCCGCAACGTTTCGTATACGGCGGCCTTGCCGGCATGCGCATGTTCACGCTGCTGCAGGACGATTGGCGTGCACTCGGCCAGTCACGCCGCTCGCGTGGCCTCGGCGACGGCAGCACCATCAAACGCGTCTTCTCGCAAGCATTCAGCCTGCTCGTCGTATCCATCCGACGTGGAACGAAGCTCGCCACCGCCATGGAAGCGCGCGGATTCGGATCCGACGCGCCACGAAGCCAAGCGCGCGAATCGAAACTGCATGCGGTCGACTGGCTGTTCTACGCCATCTGCATCGCGGTGCCGGCAATCGCGTTGGCCACCGCATACTACACCGGCTACTGGCATTGGGCGTTCAGCAACGTGTCCAACTAATGGATGATGATTCCCCAATCGGCAGCTAAATGAAAAAGCTCTCTGTCATACGTTCCAATCGGAATCGTATGACAGAGAGCTTTATCCTATTTCGGCAAGCCTTACACGGCTTCTTACTTGGCGAGCTTATCCAGCAGCAACGCTTCGGTGATGACGTTGTTCTTCAACGCCGGCAGACTGATGGACTCGTTCGGGCTATGCGCGTTGGCCTTCGGATCCTCCGGACCGGTGACCAGCACCTGCGCCTTCGGGAAGATGCGCTGCAATTCCGGAATGAACGGGATGGAACCACCCTCGCCCTTGTTGACCGGAGCCACACCGAACGCTTCCTCCATGGCGTTCATGGCGTCCTTGGTGGCCTCAGCGTTCGGATCCATGGCCCAGCCCATGCCGTTGTCGAGCTTGTCGACCCACACTTCGGCACCGAACGGCGCATGCTCCACCATGAACTTGGCCAACGCCTCCTGGGCCTCTTCCGGGCGCTGGTTCGGCGCGGTGCGCAAGCTCAGACGGAACGTGGTTTCAGGAGAGATGACGTTGAAGGATCCTTCCACCGGATGCGCGTCGAACCCGATGACGGTGACGCTGGGCTTCGTCCACAGACGCGCGGCGAGCGAACCGGTGCCGGCAAGACGATACGATTCGACGATGCCCGCGTCGGCACGTACAGTCGCCTCGTCCATATCACGCTGCAGGCCGCCAACCGGTTCCTCGGACGCAACGCCCGGCACGGCCAAATCGCCATTGGCATCGTACATGGAGGAAATCAACATCGCAGCCAGCGTGTTCGCGTCAAGAATCGGGCCGCCATACTGGCCGGAATGCACCGGATGTTCCAACGCCTTGACATGCACATCAATATCGGTGTTGCCACGCAGCGACGTGGTCAGCGACGGAATCTCAGCGGACCAGTTGCCCGAATCGGCCACAATGATCACATCGGAAGCGAACTCGTCCCGGTGCTCTTCGATGAACGGAATGAAGCTCGGAGAACCCATCTCCTCCTCACCTTCGATGAACACCTTGATGTTCACCTTCAGATCGTCTTCAAGCGCTTTCAGCGCACCGGAATGAATGGCGATTCCACCGCCGTCGTCCGCGGCTCCGCGGCCGTACAGACGCGTGTCGATTTCAGTGCCGACGAACGGGTCGGTGTTCCATACGCTCGGATCCGGCACCGGCTGCACGTCATGGTGCGCGTACAGCAGCACCGTCGGCGCATCCTCGCTGACGTTTTTGGAACCGATGACCTCCCAAGCGCCCGGCGTGCCGTCGGGGTTGTGCGACTGCACCACCTTCGTATCGACGCCGACCTCGCGCAGCAGGTCCGCCACGAATTGCGCGGAACGCTTCATATGATCGGCGGTGATGCCTTTCGCGGAAATCGACTGCAAGGCGATCTTCTGGTTCAACACGTCGACGATGCGGTTGAAATCCGACTCGACGCGCGTGCGGATCTCTTCGGCTCCTAAAGCTGTCATAATCCTTGATGCTCCCTATATATGCGTGTGTATTACGCGGATTGAATATCGTGTGACGAATGTCCATTGTATCCGTTCTTTGCAGACCGTCCGACCGCAGCTTGAATCGCAGCTTGAACCGCAACGCAGACGGCACCGCGGGCGGCATCGAGCGTCGATACGTCACCTTACGCTCTATAGGCATGAGTTTGTTTACCAAGAAGGAAGAACCGGCGCAGGAGAACGTCAAGAGCAAGGCTGCACAGCCGACCTCCGGCAAGGGCCGTCCGACCCCGAAGCGCAAGGACGCCCAGGCGCAGAATCTCCGTCCGCTGGTCCCCAAGGATCGCGACGCCAGCCGTAAGGCGGCCAAGGCCCGCATCCGCGAACGTGAGAACGCCGAATACGATGCCATGCAAAGTGGCGACATCAACCACATGCCGAAGTCGGAACGTCTGCCGTGGCGCATCTACATCCGTGACTACGTCGATGCCCGCTTCAATCTGGGCGAGTTCTTCATCCCGGTCGCGTTCATAATCCTGATCGGATCCATGGTCGTCACCTACAAGTGGCCTGCATTGGCGTTGCCGCTCATGCTGATCATGTATGTCTACTTGTTCGCCGTGATTATCGACGTGGCGGTCATGTGGCACAAGCTCAAGAAGAAGCTCATCGAGAAATTCGGTGAGCAGTCCGTGGCCAAGGGCATGCGTTCCGGTTCCTATGCGTGGAGCCGTGCCATCCAGATTCGCCGTTGGAGGCTTCCGAAGCCTCGTTACCCGAAGCGTGGACACTGGCCGGAGTGATCGGTATCGAGAACCGCCGGTGATTTTTCAAGCCGTCAGCGAACAACTGACGGCTTTTCCATTACCATGGAAAACGATTGCTCGCATCGAACAAAAGCTCACTTCACGTGCGTGCAAACGAATCAATGAGGAACGAATTGGGATTCAATATGGTTCAACAGCATTTCGACATCGCTATCATCGGAGCCGGCCCCGGCGGTTACTCTACGGCACTGCGTGCCGCGGAACTCGGCAAATCGGTGGCGTTGATCGAACGTGACGGTACGCTCGGTGGCACATGCCTCAACCGCGGATGCATCCCATCGAAGGCATTGTTGACCGCCGTGCATAGCGTCGAAACCATCCATAACGCCGAACGCATGGGCATCAACGCCACGCTGCAGAGCATCGATTTCGGCAGATTACGTGATTTCCGCGTCTCCACCGTGGAAACGATGACGAAAGGGCTGACGGGCCTGCTGGCGCATCGCGGCGTCACCGTATTCCGCGGTTGCGCGGCATTGCAGAACGCGCATACAGTACGTGTCACGCCGGCTGAGGGGGAGACGCAGGTATCGCGGTCCGTGGAAGCCGGCGTGTTCGAACCGGTTGAAACGGAACTTGCGATCGATGCCGACGACGTCGTGTTGGCAACCGGATCGCGTCCGCTTGCGTTGCCTGGAAATCCGTTCGCCGGCGCGCTGATCGATTCCACCCAGGCGTTGGAGCTGAATACCTTGCCCTCCAGCGCGGTGATTATCGGTGCGGGTGCGGTGGCATTGGAATTCGCGTCGCTGTGGAATGCCGCCGGTTGCGAAGTGACACTGCTGATTCGTAAGGACCGCGTGCTGTCCACATGGGAACGCCGTGCTTCGATGACGCTGACACGTGAGCTGAAACGCAGGGGAGTGAACGTGATCGCACGCACCGCGGTGGACCGTGTCGACACTGGCGCGAACCTAGGGGCCACTGTGCACTATCGGCAGGGCGATTCCGATGAGGACCGCACCGCTTACGGCGAAGTGGTGCTTGCCGCCATCGGACGTGTGCCCAATACCGACGCCGACTGGTTCCGCTCCAGCGGCCTGAAGCTCGACGAACGAGGATACGTGACCGTCGACGGATACGGACGGACGAACCTTGATGGCGTGTGGGCGCTGGGAGACATCACTCCAGGTCATGCGCTGGCCCACCGCGCCTTTGAACAAGGCATCACCATCGCTGAGAAAATCGCCGGAGCCGATCCAAAACCCGTGCTTGACGACACCGTGCCACAGGTGGTGTTCTCTTTCCCCGAAGCAGCAAGCGTCGGATTGACGCTCGACCAGGCAAAAGCGCGCGAAGACGTGGTCGAGCCGAAGGAGACGGCATACCCGATGCTGTCCAACGCGCGCATGCTGATGAGCGGGGAAGGCGGATCGATGACCGTCGTCAGCGGTGCGTTTGCGAACAATCCTGATATGCAGGTGGTGTTGGGCGTGCACATCGTCAGCCCAATCGCCAGTGATTTGATAGCGGAAGCCGAACAGTTGGTCGGCAACCGTGTCCCGCTTGCCGATGCGGCACGGCTCATCCACCCGCATCCCACGTTCAGCGAGACGCTCGGTGAGGCGTTGCTGAAAGCGGACGGACGCCCGCTGCATACGAGATAGGCGGAGTAGAATAGCGCAGTCGCACCATAAATGGCATGGTTCCTGATAAACTATCGTCCCAGTGTGTGTAACCGAACCGTCAAGCGAGGAAGTCGATGGCAGATAAAGCAGAGAAAAAGAAGCAGAAGAAGCAAGGCACCATCAGCCAGATCATCCAGATCTTCAAATACACCCAAGCTGAGGATAAGGCGCTTCCGTGGCTGTGCGGTGGCGTGTTCGTGGCACCGATTGTCGTGTTCGTCGTACTGGGCGTCATATTCAAGTGGCATGTGTTCAGCTGGATCCTGTTCATGATTCTTGCCGTCATGCTGGGCGTGCTGTTCGCCACCATGATGCTCACCAAGCGTGCCGACAAGGTCGGCTACGCCAAGATCGAAGGTCGTCCCGGTGCCGCAGTAAGCGTGCTCGGCAACATCAGCAAGGCCGGCTTCAACTTCCCCCAGGAACCGGTGTGGATTGACCCGAAGACCAAGGACGCCATCTGGCGCGGTACCGGTTACAACGGCATCTATCTGCTGGGCGAAGGCGATTACAATCGCGTCAAGCGAGCCATGGATCGTCAGGAGCAGCGCATCAAGGGCGTGACCGCCGGCTCCGAAATCCCGGTCTACCGTATGTACGTCGGCACCGGCGCAAACCAGACCCGCCTCAAGGACGTGCGCAAGACGCTGCTCAAGTTCAAGAGCTACCAGCCGACCCATCACAAGAACAAGCTGATGGCCGCCATCCATCCGAGGACTCGTTTCGTGCTCACCAAGACCGAGCTCACGGTGCTCAACGAGCGCCTGCGTACCCTGCAGCTGAAGAACGGCATGAGCGTGCCGAAGGGCGTCGACCCGATGCATCCGCAGCGCGTCAGCCGTCGCGCCATGCGCGGCCGCTGACGGTCATAGCACCCGCATGATGTCACGGAAGGTTCCGATCGTATTCATACGATCGGGACCTTTTTCATGCTGCCTGTCCATTAAATGAACGCTTCTGAAGGGGCGGACGTGGCTGTTCGTAACAATCGAATCGCGATTTTCCACGAAATCACACCTCGAATATGTCATTACGAAACATTCTCGTAACCCAAATGGCGAGTGAGCGAAACTCGCGACCATAGACTAATAGCCTGTAAGTAACTTATTCGAAAGGAGCGGTCCCGTGACTGCACTTGAAACCAAGGCTGATGCTGAGGCCCTTATCAACAAGGAAGGCATTGAGTATGTCTCCGTTCGCTTCACCGATCTGATCGGTGTTCAGCAGCACTTCACCGTGCCGGCAAGCGAATTCCTGAAGGACGCCTTCACCGACGGCATGCCGTTCGATGGCTCCTCCGTGGAAGGCTTCCAGGCCATCAACGAGTCCGATATGAAGCTGGTGCCGGACGTTTCCACCGCATTCATCGATCCGTTCCGCAAGCACAAGACCCTCGACGTGGCATTCTCCATCGTCGACCCGCTGACCGACGAGCCGTACTCCCGCGACCCGCGTCAGGTTGCCGGCAAGGCCGAGGCTTACCTGAAGTCCACCGGCATCGCCGATACCGCTTCCTTCGCTCCGGAAGCCGAGTTCTTCATCTTCGACAAGGTGCGTTTCGAGAACAGCATGCAGCGCTCCTTCTACGAGGTGGACTCCATCGAGGCTCCGTGGAACTCCGGCATTGACACCGAAGATGACGGCACCCCGAACATCGCCTTCAAGAACCGCGTCAAGAAGGGCTACTTCCCGGTTCCGCCGATTGACCACACCCAGGACCTGCGCGACGACATGGTCGCCAACCTGCAGAAGGTCGGCCTGATTCTCGAGCGTTCCCACCACGAGGTGGCAGGCGCTGGCCAGCAGGAGATCAACTACCGCTTCAACTCACTGCAGCATGCAGGCGATGACCTGATGAAGTACAAGTACGTCGTCCACGAGACCGCTGCCCTCGCTGGCAAGGCCGCTACCTTCATGCCGAAGCCGATTGCAGGCGACAACGGTACCGGCATGCACTGCCATCAGTCCCTGTGGAAGGACGGCAAGCCGCTGTTCTACGATGAGAAGAACTACGGCGGTCTGTCCGATCTCGCCCGCTGGTACATCGGCGGTCTGATCAAGCACTCTTCCTCTGTGCTCGCCTTCACCAACCCGTCTCTGAACTCCTACCACCGTCTGGTCCCGGGCTTCGAGGCTCCGGTCAACCTGGTGTACTCCGCTCGTAACCGCTCCGCCGCCATCCGTATTCCACTGGCCGGCACCTCCCCGGCTGCGAAGCGTATCGAGTTCCGCGCTCCGGATCCGTCCTGCAACCCGTTCCTCGCCTTCTCCGCACAGCTGATGGCAGGCCTGGACGGCATCCTGAACCACATCGAACCTCCGGCACCGGTCGACAAGGACCTGTACGAACTGCCGCCGGAAGAGCACGCTGGCATCAAGCAGGTTCCGAGCTCCCTGGCTGAGGCCATGGACGCCCTTGAGGAAGATCACGACTTCCTCACCGCAGGCGACGTCTTCACCGACGACCTGATTGACACCTGGATCAGCATCAAGCGTGGCGAGATTGACCAGGCTCGTCTGGCCCCGACCCCGCTGGAGTACGAGCTGTACTTCCACATCTGACGGCCGCGTAGGGCGGAACATAGCCGGCAGTAGGGCTTTCGCGGTATCCAGAATAGCCCACTGCACCTATGCTGCACCTATGGTGTTCTGAAGAACCCCACTTCGTCCACAATCGGACGCAAGTGGGGTTTCCTTATGCGTGCCAGGCGGGCAGCGCGTCGAGCCAGGCGTCCAGGTCGGCGCGGCGGATGCGCATGGTCGTGCTGCCCGCCATGCGCGCCTTCAGCAGGCCGTTGCGTACCTGGGCGCGGATGATCTTGGCCGGCACCCCGGTAAGGGCCTCGGCCTCCGGCACGCCCAGCAGGGGGCGGTCGGCGATGGGGACGTAGGGCTTCTTCTTGGCGTCGTCCGTTTCGGACGCGGATGTGTTCTTTTGCTCTGTCATGATGATGTCTATGCGTCGCGGGATTCAGCGCCGCAGCGTGTCCGCGGCGTTCTGCATCGCCATGGCTGTGGTGCTCGCGGCGTTCTGGATTGCTGCATTGCGGTCGGTGGCGTTGTACGGGTTGTGCCATATCTCCCGGCTGTCGCGTTCCGACCATGCGAGTCCGTGGGTCTTCAGCGCCCTGCGGTATCCCTGCTCCCATGCATCGGCGTGGAACATGCCGTGCCGGCCCTTGAACCCATCCCAGACCGTCCTGTCGTCGGAGTGAGCGTCGAGTCCGTGGACCTCGAGCGCGTGTGTGTAGCCCTTGACGAAGGCAATCTCGTCCCTCGCCTGGTTGAGTTGGGGCGCGCACACGGCCGCGGAGACGATGGCCGCGGAGACGAGCCCATAGATGAGGTAACGGATGATGATCGGGTCCATGGCGGCCGCCCTTCCTTGTCGGTTGGCATGCCCGTGGCTATGCGCCGCGCGGATATGCAAGCGCCCGCACCCATGCCGGAAAGGCGGGGTGCGGGCGCTTGTCGTTCGCCGACAGAGCGGGTATCACATGTACGGGCGGCTCAACGACCCGGAGAACAGGCCCCTCGTGTCCACCTCGGACCAACCGTCGATGGCATCCTGGACCCTTGGGTCGAGCAGGTCGAGGGTGCGGTAATCGCCGTTAGCAGGGCAACCGACCATGACGGCCGACTTGAACGCGTCCGGATACTTCCTCAGGTACTCCACGTAGCCGCGGAGCTTGCCGAGGGTGTCGGCGAGGAAGTCGCCGTGCGGGTCGACGATCGACGGGCGGATCGCGCCGTCGGCGTCGCGGACGAAGAAGATGAAGTCCGGCCTCAGGGCCTGCCTGCCGTTGGACGCGTTGTACGGGATGGAGAAGCTGTACGTCGAGTTGTTGCCGGGGTTGCGGTAGAACGCGACGGTGTACGGGCGGGCGAGCTCGGTTTCGAGGACATGGCGTTCCGCCTCGTTCAGCCTCAGCGGGTACAGGCCATCGTCGCGCTGCACGATGTGCTTCGGCCACGCCTCGCCGACGCCGGCGACCTTCGTGGCCGTGGGCCATGCCAGGTGCGTGAGCCTGTGCCCAGCCGACTCGCGCTCCAGTTGCTCGTACTCCTCCCTCTGCGCGGCGGTCAGTTGTATTCTGGCTCCTTGGGCCGTCACGTCGAACAGGTCGCCGCGGTATTCCGCGGCCCACTTGCGCAGACGATCCATGATTTCGGATGTGCGCACGATCGTGGCGAGCCGTAGGTTCGCCTCGTCGATGTCGGCGCCGTGGGCGAGGCAGAACCGCTGGTAGGCGTTGGGCAGCTCGTCGCCGCTGAACTCCTTACGGGCGGGCGTGGCGGCCTTCTCGATGCCGTCGTCGTCGATCGGGGCGACGCCCTTCTCCTGATCTTCCAGATTCCTACGGCGGTCGAGGATGATCTTGACCATGGGGGTGTTCTCGACCTCGGCGCGTTTGGCGTCGTACGCCTCGCGCTCGGCCGCGATGGCGCCCTCGACCTCATGGCAGAACCGTTCGTCCACATCGTGCTCGGCGGTTTGAAGCAGTTCCGTGGTATCCATCAGCGTAGCCGCGTCAAGCAGGGACCTGAACTCGTTGCGGGCCTTCTTCGGGTTCCTCCTGACCGGGATGGAGTCGTAGGCAGCCCTGATGCCCTCCCATTCGACCGGCGTGAAAGACGAGTCTCGTTTGGTCAACGGTTCGGGCTTCGACGTGGGCCTTAGTGCGGCCTGGGGCCGGTACAAGGGGTTGACGGGTCCCGGTTCGGGTTTCGGAGCCGGCTTCGGTTCCGGTATGGTCGTGGGTTCCGATCCGGATGCCGTGACCGGTTCGGGTTCCGTGGTGGCCGCCGGGGCGTCTTCGGTTTCCGGCAGGTCGTCGAGACCGGGCAACGGCGCCGGCGAGGCGGCATGCGCCGACTTGCTCCATTCGGTCATCTGCCTCTCGTAGTCGTCGCGGCCGCGGGGTACGGCGGGGGAGACGTCCTGCGGGTTCTCGAGGACGCCGTTTTTGCCGGCGACGGCCGCTTCGGGCTCCTTGCCGTTTCCGGTCAGGTAGTCGACGATCTCATGCGTGGTCTGCGGGTTGAAGTTCGGCAGGTAGCAGGCCACCGAGTCGAGGATGCCGTCGTCGGTCCGGTGGGCGAGCGGCGTGCGGACCATGCGCCCTATAAGCTGGGTGATGTACGTCGGGTCCTTGCGCGTGCGCTGCGAGAACAGCACCTCGGCGCGCGGGCAGTCCCAACCGTTCGACACGGCCTCCTTGGCGAACAGCACGCGGGTGCGGCGCGCGCCCTGGACGTTCTCAGGCCGGATGTAGGGGATGTCGTAGCGCCCGGCGCGGATGTTCCCGTGCTCGCCGAACACATTGGCGAAGCTGGTTCCGAACGCGAGCTGGGACTCCAGACCGGGCACCAGGGATGAGATCTGGTCGCACAGGCCGGCCAGCGCCCCGTCGGAGATGTGGTCGGCCGTCTGGACGAGAAGCAACGGCGACACCGGCGGCTCGCCGTTGTCGCCGCAGTACGCGACCCAGCGTTCGCAGGCCTCGTTGTAGCGACGGCAGGCGAGGGTCAGGTACTGGTGCTCCACGGCCGTGTCGGTGTCGGGCACGTACAGCTCGATGGTGTCCTTCAGCAGTCCCGACTCCTGCACGTCCTTGGGGTCGACCCTGACAGGGGACATGCAATCGCGGTCGGTGCGCTCCTGCATGGCCGCCACGAAGCGCTGCGGTGTGGCCGACACGCCCACCACGACGGGCATGGCGGCGCGCCCCTCGAATCCGTCGATGAGGTTCGCGTAGATGGTGGCCGTGTCGGACGAGGCGGAGGCCTCCGGCCCCAGGCCGCGGTGCGCCTCGTCGATGAACAGGTACAGGTTGCGTTCCGGGTCGCGGATGGTGGTGTCCAGCACGTCCCAGAACGTGCGCCCCGAGGTGGCCTCGGTGCCGCGGGTGAGGATGCCGTTCCTCGACAGCATGTTCTTCGACAGGAAGTACACGTTGCGCGGCCGCAGGCGTTCCTCCGCGAAGTCGGAGCCGATGATGTGCAGCATGCTGTAATCGGTGAAGTCGGCCGACAGCTTGTCCGACACCTGCATGATGCGGTTGCGGGTCTGCTCGTTCAACGCGGGCGACTCGGACAGCCACAGCACCACGGCGTACGGGTCGGGGTCCAACGCCAACGCGTCGTCGCCGAAGAACAACGCCTCGATGGCCGCCGCACTCATGACCGTCTTGCCGGCGCCGGTCGGCGCGGCCAGACATGTGGCCGACAGGCGGCCGTCTTCCCAGTAGTCGCGCGTCATGCGGCGCAGCGACCTCGACAGCTTCTCCACGGCGGCGGATTGGAAGTCCTTCAGAACGGCCCTCATGGGCATTCCTCCTTCAGTTGTTGGCGCCTTCGGCGCTGATGCGGAACGAACGCAGGTAGTCGGCGTACAGGCGCACGACGGGCAGCCCGCCGAGCATGGCCGACACCGACGCGAAACGGCGCTCGTCGTCGGTCACGACGTACACCAGCCTGACATGGGGCACCTTCGCCAGTTCGGAGACGAACGCGTTGGCGCGGGACGGGTCGAACAGGACCGCGTACGTGTCGGCGATATCCCAGTTTGGCTTCTCGTCCATGATGCAACGCCCTTGCGCACCGGCCCTGAGCCATAGCAGTGGCGCCACCTCGCGGAACGCCATGCCAAGCCTGACGGCCGTGGGATCCTGGTAGGTCAGGTCGTAGAAGATGGCGTTCTCCTCGAAGCCGTCGGCCATGGGTCTATCGGAGCCGAGATAATTGCCTTTCAAAGAGTTTCCACTCACATCGACGCCCTCGATGGAGCATTTTGTTCTCGGCCATGTAACGTAACGGGCAATACCATGTCCCTCCCATTCGGGATCGCCCTGCCGAACACAGTTTTTTGTAAATCTCTTCGCTTCGTCTGCGGAAACCTCGTTGTTCGTCACGCAAATGCAATGACGATGCCCGCCATCCTCCGCGTTTAGCAGATTAATAGCGTGAAGCGTTGTTCCGGAACCTGCGAAGAAATCAACAATAAGGGCATTTGGTTTATCTGCAACAAATAAACCAATTGTATCTTTTACAGCATAAAGTGACTTTGGATAGCTGAATCTATCGCTTCCTATTATCCCATTGAGCAAGGTCGTTCCGTATTCGCTCGCATTATGTGAGACTTGGTTCCATACGGATTTTGGTTCAACCAGCTTGTTTTCCACTCGTTTAAGAATGAGAGCGCCCTTATCATCTTTTCCTTTGACCAGTATTGCGCCACTTTTTATCTCATCCTTAATCCCAGCGTTAAGGTAATTGATTGCCCATCTATCTTTTTTTTTGTTATACGAACCGAGTTTAGCGGTTCCTTCTTTAAGAGCAGAAATGAAAGTCTCCCGCTTTAATTGCCAACGGCCTTCACTTCCGTCAGTCCTCATAGGCCATACGGCGACAAGATTTTCGGGAACAACGATGGCGTTTCTGTCTTCATCAGGCTCAAGAGGTTTGCCAACACCTTCTATTGTTGCGGTGATAGAATTAACAAAAATGGGATAAAAATGCTTTGGCTTGTCAGCCCGATGAGAGGCTGCGCCACGTCTGAGCATGGAGAGCCACTGAACATTCGTAGTGGAAACAGCGTCATCAACATCGGTGGTTTGAGTATCTAGCATGTTGCATGCTGTTTTAACAACAGATGCTTTTCCGAACATTACAAAATATATATATTCAGACACGCGAGAAAACTGAGTGACTTCTTCACCGGTTCCCGCATCCTGCATACCCTTTCGTGAAACACCCTTGCGATTGATAATCGTATCAACTATCTGAAGTCGCACTCCAGGAAACATCTGTTCAAGGAGTAATCCAAGCCGGGCCTGCTCCTTCTCGTCGATGGTGACGATGAGCACGCTGTCAGTGGGTTTCAGCAGACGCTTGGCGAGCTTCAGGCGGCGTTCCATGAACGCGAGCCACTTCGAGTGGCGATACTGGTCGGTGGCATCGACGTAGTCGTTGTTGTACTTCCAATCCTTCGCGCCCGTGTTGTACGGCGGGTCGATGTAGATGCAATCGACCTTGCCCGCGTAGGCGAACGCCAACGCCTCGAGCGCGTGGTAGTTCTCGCCGTTGATAACGACCTGGTAGGGCTTGTCTCCGCCGCGCTCCACACGGCCGGTCTCCCTGAGCCCCGCGTAGATGGGCTGGTCGTATTCCGACACGGCGACCAGATCGGCCACGTCGACGGTGCGGGGCTCCCCGTTGTTGTCCGCGTAGTCGGGAGCCACGTAGGCGTACAGGTCGGCCTTGCCATCATGCAGCGCGGAGATGCGCCACAGCAAGCGGTTCTCCGCCGATTCGGCGGTGCCGCGTCGGGGCAGGACCTGCACGACGTCGCGTGCCGTGACCGGCTTGCCGTACAGCCTCATGCGTTCCGGCCGGTTGTGCTCGAACACGAGCCCGTATTGGCGGGTCGAGGCGAACTGCCTGATGTCGGCGGCCAGCTTCGGATCACCGAGCTTCACGGCACGATCGATAAGGCTCTGCACTTCGGCTTGCGAGGTCTGGCTACTCACCACTGCACTCCCTTTGGTCACAATACGCTCTACCGTCATCTTATTGGCAATACGGGCGAAACGCCCGTATTGTACCGCTATGCGTCCCGGTGTTTCACGAGCCCATGGGGTCGTGGATTCCTGATCGGGCATGGAAAGCCTTGGCGGAGGAGCAGGAATAACGGAGTTCAACCGGGATCGGCGCCGGCGGGTCGGACGTCTCGGTACGGGCGTCCGCGTACGCTCGTCCGCCCCCGGGGCGCGGTTACAATGGGGGGCGATTCCACTTACGATCGGAGGATTGGATTGTCTCTACCACCACAGCGGCAACTGGACAATTACCTGAGCCAGTTCGCGGAGAAGCAGGTCGACGGAAAATACCTTGGGCTATATGACGGGGAGCGGCGGTTTGGTCGCGTCTTCGCATGGCTGCACGAGCAGTACAACAACGCCTTCGAGTTCATGAATTACAAGGCCCCGCAGGGCGTGGGCGGCCACTTCAACGCCGACCCCAGCCGTGAGCTGATGGAGGTGAACGAGACATACTCCGCTTTGCTGAGGATCGCCTCCAAAGCCGGGATACGGATTGAAACCAAGCCCGAATACCAAAGGGTGATCGACAGCTCCCCTGGGTGGCTCCAACCGACTTGCGGGAGTCCCATCCCGGAGGGGCTCACGCCGATAGAGGTCGAATACTACGACACGGTGTTCGAGACGGAGGATAGCGGGATAATGCTTGCCGGAACGAATCAGGTTCCTCTCCAATTCGTCGGGGAGGGATCCTATGCAATCGTGCATAAATTCACCGACCCGAACTACGGCATCCAATTCGCGCGCAAGAAACTGAAGAAAGGCGTGAAACCCAAGGAGGTCGAGAGGTTCCACAGGGAGTTCGACATCATGAAGCGGTTCGACTTCCCCTACATCCTGAAGGTCTACCGCTACAACGAATCGGACAACAGCTACACGATGGAATACTGCGAGCACACGTTGAAGGGCTACATCTCGCACAACAACCAGAAGATGTCCCCCTGGGCCCGTCGCAAGATGGCGATGCAGTTCCTGTACGCGATGAACTTCCTGCACAAGCATGGTGTGTGCCACCGCGACCTTAGCTACGGGAACGTGCTCATACACACATATGATGATGGCGCGTTCGCAGTCAAGGTCTCCGACTTCGGACTCGCCAAGGAGAGGAACTCGGACCTCACAAGCACGGGCTCTTCGATGAAAGGCTCCATAGAGGATCCGGCCCTGAAATCGTTCAAAGACTTCAAGCCGGTCAACGACATATATTCGATTGGGTTCATTCTCAACTACATCCTCACTGGCAAGGAGAACCTTGTCACCGATGGATCGCGGCTGGGCTCCATCATCCAGAAATGCTCGGCCACCAACTCCGCCGACCGGTATCAGACGGTGAAGGGCATCATCGAGGATATGAAAAAGGCGGAATGCCTCGTCGGATGAAAACAGCCCCGGCGGAAGGAAATGATAAAAAAATCCGCCGGGGCTTTTTCGACTTGCCGGGCCGGACGTGCGGTCAGGGCCGTCGGCCCCCGGCGGGAGGGTTATGGACCACGCCAAGGGCTTGGGACCATTGTATCAGGCGCGACGGCGGATGAACAGGCGCTTGTAGAGGTTCTTGCCGCCAACGGTCGGTGCCATATCCGTATCCTCTGGCCATTCCTTGGGGCGTCCGTAGTTGTATGAGCAACCCACCAGCTCGAACTGTTCGGGATTGTACTTGTCCATGAACGTGATGGGCACGCCCATGACGCCCCAATAGTCCTCGGGGATGTCCTTGACTTTCGATACCTCGATGGCGTCGTAGTTGTCGTACTTCGGATAACGCGACGGGTCCTCTTTGTAACGCCGGTAGAGGAGCAGGTCCTCGTGGCGCTTGGTGATGTCCAGGTTGGTGTACCAGCAGACGCCGGCGACGTTGAGGATGATGTCACCGTTCCTGTCCTTTTTCGCCTTGGGGCTTTCGACCTCGGAGTTGGCTGGCATGATCATCCATCGGCCGCCGTTCAGGGAGGTTGCGCCTATCCAGAGCTTGTCGTCACGAATAAGCGGGAAGACCTCCTTGTAGGTGATGGCGTTCTTGTTGCCCATGATGACGAACTTCTTTCCGTGCTCCATGAGCGTCGCCACATACTCGCGGAACAGCGAGAACGGCGGATTGGTCACGACGATGTCGGCTTCGTCCAGCAGCTCCAGGCATTCCTTGGACCTGAAGTCGCCCGCGCCGTATGTTCCGTCGCCGTGCAGCTCCGTCAGTTCGTTCTCCCCGGAGTCCAGCAGGTTTCTGATGTCGTCCATGTCCAACCCTCCGTCGCCGGTGGTGTCGCGGAAGACGTTGACGACGGCCTTGTACGCCCTGCGGTGGCGGCCGGTGTCCTCGTCCACGTCATCGTCGAACAGGGATGGCTGGTACTCGCCACCGGCGATGGGGGAGCCCGAGTAGCAGGTGGCGATGAGCTTCTTCAGCCCGAGGGGGTTGAAGTTCAGTGCGAAGTACTTGAAGAAGTTCGACTCGAACGGGTCGTCGCAGTTGCACAGGACGACCTTGCCTTTGAAGTGGTCCCTGTAATGGACGAGCTCGTGCTCGATGTCGGTCATGCGTGTGTAGAACTCGTCGTTCTTGGCCTTCTTGGCGGCCGATAGTTGGCTGTTACCCATGCCCGTGGGCTATGCGTCGCGGACGGACGTCGCCGCCGGCGCCGAACGCGCTCCGACGCCCGGAAAAAGCGGCGAATACACTTAACCGCGGGTCGTTAACTGCATCGTTGCAGTTAACGATGGCCTTTGCCGCATGTCGAGAATGGCTTCATTCCGCCGTTTTCCGGCCTGAAATGCAGTTAATGCAGTTATTGCAGTTATTTGCCTATAAGAAAACGGAAAGGCATCCGGGCGATACGTGGGGGGGGGAACCATCGGCCTCCATGCCTTCACCGAAAAGAAATCGCAAATGACTACATTAACTACATTAACTACATTTATTGTCTGAAAATGGCTTCATTCCGCCGTTTTCGGGCTTTTCCGTTAACTGCGATCCGGACGGCGGCAACTGCTTTTTTGCAGTTAACGTCTTCAAGCCGGTCCCGGGGTGCCCAAATCGCCTTCACGCTGGTTGATTTTGGACACGCCGTCAACTGCATCCTCACTGGCAAGGAGAACCTTGTCACCGATGGATCGCGGCTGGGTTCCATCATCCAGAAATGCTCGGCCACCAACTCCGCGGACCGGTATCAGACGGTGCGGGACATCATCGAGGATATGAAAAAGGCGGAATGCCTCGTCGGATGAAAACGGCCCCGGTGGAAGGAAATGATAAAAAAATCCGCCGGGGCGGGCGCGTGCCCGGTGAAAACATAAGATCAAAAAAACACCGGTCTTGGGTCAAGTCTACCAGACCGGACGAGGGGAGCGGCGACGATGCCGCGCACGGCTCTGTCCGACGGAATGAGCGCGCCCGCTCTTGCCGCTCCCTGCGGCCGCGATGGATATGACGGAATGAGGTGCCCCGGGAGCCGTCCACCATTCATCCGGAAAGCCCGTCGACGAGGCCGGGCACGGGCTCCGGGGGACATGCCCGACCAAAGGCGCGCCCCTCCCGGGACCTAACGCATAAAAAACGGGTCCGGCGCGGAAAATGCCCGTCCGTGGGACGGAAACCTTCACCTAACGCGTTAAGACGGGTTTATGCGTAAGGTCCCTCAGCCCTACTGCCACAAGGGCTGAGAGGGTGTGCCTAACGCCTAACGCCTGATTCCGGTCATTGTTTTCAATTTTTCTCACCTGACGTCTTGTAAGCGTTAGGTGCGTTAGGTTCCGAAAAAAACGTTTTCCTCCAATGCCCGTTCCCGGGCGTCATGGTTCCGTCCGCCGTACCCCCTTACAGAGCACGGTATCCCGGTTCGGGATGTTTTTCCGCGTTCCCATGAAAGAAGCCGGCCCTCCGGCCGTATGCCCGGAGACGTTGTGGCAGTAGACCGTATGCCGTTCTTCTCCGTTTTTGTCCGCGTGAACCGTATGCGGGGACGCATAGCCAGCGGCGTCAACGAAAACACAGGAAAGGACGGTAGGACGATGGATCATCTCCCGCGGATGTACACACCGGCCGAATGCGCGGATGTCTGGCGTGTCAAGCCCGACAACGTGCCGGCCATGTGCCGCCGCATGGGCATCGGGATCTACCGGTTGAGCCCGCACGCCGTGAGAATCGACGCCGACGACTTCGACCGCGCGACCCTGGAATCCCGGCAAGGCTAAAGAGAACCCCATGGCCGTTGGCGCGGCCATGGGGCGAAAGACGGACTTGCGCTTGATCCATCGACTTCCGCTATGCGTCCCGGAAACCGAACGCATGGAAGCCCTTTCCCTCCCCGAAGGAGGAAACACAATCATGAACGATTTGGACGAATTGAATTTCACGCCGCTCCCGCCGGTGACGGATCAGGACCTCGCCATGGTCCGCGGCGTCGTGAACAGCAACAGGCTCCATATGATTAAGGGGCTGGCCAGCGTGCCACTGTCGGAGGAATTCGACTTCCTCGGCTGCGACGGCCGGCCGATCCGCATCCCCGACTCCGTCCGCCATCCCGGGCATAAGCTGGAGGGCGCGGCCCAGGCCGCGCACATGCTGCGCCTGACCCTGACCGGCGATCCGAAGCTGGCCCTCGACTCCGAGGGGCAGTTGTGGGCGTGCTGGGAGGACAGCTGGCGGCCCACCTCGGACCTGCTCTCGCTGACGGAGGAGAGGGACAAGGGGTACGACAAGTTCGTCAGGGCCACGCTCGCCAAACATCCCGGGCTGCCCGTGGATTGGCAACGGTGTGTTGGACAGGTTCTTAGAGGACGAGTCCCTGTTCGGTGAATTCCTTCGGACTCCGGTATCCGAGGGTGGAGTGGAGCCGCTGGTTGTCGGACCACCACACGTAGTCGTTGAGGTCGGAGCGTAGTTGTTCCAGGCTGGTGTAGTGGTTCCGGTATATGAGCTCCTTCTTCAGGAGCCTGTTGGTGGATTCGACCACGGCGTTGTCGTACGGGTTGCCCTTCCTTGACAGCGATCTTCTGATGTCGAACACGTCGAGCAGCTCGTCGATTTTCGCGTTGTCGAACTCGCTGCCCCGGTCCGTGTGGAACACCTCCACCTCGGTCAGGGGGAAGTCGAGCGTGGCGAACGCGGCCATGACCAGGTCGGCGGTGCGGCCCGTGTCGGCGCTGTGGCCGGCGATGCTCCTGTTCGCCAGGTCGATGAGCAGGCACACGTACGCCCACTTGCCGCCGACGCGCACGTACGTCAGGTCACTGGCCAGGTGGGTGCGCGGCTCGTAGCCGTCGAACTCGCGGTCGAGGATGTTCGCGAGCCTGGCCTCGTTAACCCGCGTCTTGTGTGGTTTGAACGTTCTGCGCGCGTACGCGCTCGTCATGCCCCGCCGTTTCATGATGTTGACGATGCGCCTTCTGGAGGCGGTGACGCCCCTCCGCTCCAGCGCGGCCTTGATCTTCCTGGCGCCGTAACGCTCATGGCTGTCGCGCCAGATCGCGTGCACGTCGCCGGCGATCGGGTCCACCCGCTCGGCTTCGGGATGTTCGATCATCCAGTAGTAGGTGGAGCGGGGAACGCCCAGTATTCTGCACTGCGCCGATATCGGATAACGGGAGGCGTTGGCCCGTATCACTGCTACTTTCGTGCGAATATCAGCGCCGCCTGTTTTAAAACGTCCACCTCCATCTCCAACTGTCTGTTGCGCTTGCGCAGCTCGATCAGCTC
>OGXQ01000671.1_pt1 | contig 27281 bp, 24 predicted proteins | sample 1576291 | NCBI WGS metagenome assembly OGXQ01 (sample SAMEA3541575, study PRJEB24748) | human gut metagenome | biome: human gut; feature: human-associated habitat; material: faeces | place: China | collected 2012 | reverse complement strand
CAGTACATTTCCCTTGGTCCCAGAACTTCCGTCTTCCGTAGCCACATAGACGCTGCCGTATTCTTTTAGTTCTTCTGTCAGGAATAATTCGTCCCGGTATCCTGCTACAATCTGTTTCTCGCAGTCTAGCTGCTTTGCCAGTTCCAGCATCGGCGGTATTCCAATTCCTCCGCCGATCAGAAATGCCTTCTTCGTGCAATCCGTTAAGAATCCATTTCCCAGAGGTCCCATGACTGAAACCTGGTCGCCTTCCTTCAGTGCCGCAAACTGCTGCGTCCCTGTTCCTTTACCGGTCACCCGGTATACCAGCCGGATATAGCCCTTAGCCTTATCAATCTCGCAGATACTGATGGGACGGGGAATATCTGGCATCAAAATGTGAAGGACAGCAAAGAATCTTAGTGACTACGTTTACTGCCAATCTCGCTGCTGACATTCGAGAGAATTTGCGCAAGATATGCACTCTGGAAGAGCTGCGCAGAATTGAAGTAACCCATCTAGATTCTTGGGTAAATCAGTTCCTGCGTGAATCCGGTTTTTCCGCTCAGATCGGGTATGATGATGCGATCGATCCTCTTTGGGAAAGAGCTATTTTGCTGGCTAACAACGATTTGCCCTTTGAAGTTTCTTTTTACAAAGAAGAATGGAACCGCATTGTGATTGCCCAGGAAGCTCTTACTCTCGAAAAATATGTGAAAGCAACCAGGAACGGCCGTGGAACCAGACTTGACCGCAAAAAGAGAATACAAGTTTGGAAAGTATTTGAGAATTATCAAAATCTGATGAAAGAGAATCAGATTCGTGATATCAACACGGCCATGTATGAAAGCACGAAGCTTCTACAAGCTGTAGGCAGAAAACCGAGATATACAAGTATCATAATCGATGAGGGCCAGGATTTCAGCGACAACGCGTATCGCCTGATTAGAGCGCTTGCGGGGGAAGAACATCCGAATGACATCTTCATTGTGGGCGACTCCCATCAGCGTATTTATCGCAATCATCCAACTTTGTCTAAATGTGGAATCAATGTACGCGGTCGTAGCAGTATCCTGAAAATCAATTACCGCACCACAGAGGAAATTCGAAAACATGCGTTTGCTTTGTTGAACGGTGTTTCTTTTGATGACTTAGACGAAGGCGTAGATATTGGAGATAGGTGCCAATCACTCACCCATGGTGAAAAGCCAATCATCGAGAATTTCAGCAACGCTAACGATGAATTTGATTTCATTCTAAGCGAAGTGAAAAAACTCAAAAACAACGGCGTCGCACTCACGGATATTTGTGTAGTTGCACGGACCAAAAAACTTGTTGACGACTATATCGCATTATTTACAGGAGCTGGTATCCGCTCATATGCGATTAAGAGAAACAAGGTAGATGACCGTAGTTTTGATGGTTTACGGGTTGCTACTATGCATCGAGTAAAGGGATTGGAGTTCAAATATGTTTTTATTGCGGCTGTGAACAATAGAATCATTCCACTACCTTCTGCTATCAATAAGACTGACACTGTTTCCGAAGCTGAGTCAATAACATCAGAAAAATGTCTGCTTTATGTAGCGATGACTCGTGCACAAAAGGGTGTCTACATCACAAGCTACGGCAAAGAATCAGATTTTTTGAAGCCGTAAAGTTAATTGTCACGCAGTTACCGTATGGTAGCTGCGTGATTTTTTTTGCCCAAATATCTGCGGCCTGATGCTGAACGCATACTCCATGCAACATAAATGCACTCCCTGCCGGTCGCCTCCGGTCATTGCAGAAACAATAGAAATTGTATGCAAATTGACTTGGAGAGTGAAAAAATGCGTGAATTAAAGATAATTCGTATGCTTTTAAGGATGTATGTTCGTAATTGTGAGCACACGCTCATGTACAGGTGCAGAAAAATACGCCTATTCGCGGTAAAATATATATACAAGATAAGACGAAAGGCAGGTGCGTGAACATGGACAAGGAAATGAGCCTCAAGAATCGGGACAGACTCATTCAGCTGGGCATAACCATTTCTACGTTCAGAAAGTATCGCGGCCTGTCCCAGGAGCAGCTGGCAGAACGTGCGTCAGTCAGTCGTTCTCTTATCAGTTCAATCGAGGCTGCGGGTATAGCCAAATCCTTTTCGCTTGAGGTGTTCTATAACATCGCCGATGCGTTGGAAATAGAGCCTGCAACATTGCTGAGCGCACCGACACAATTCGATAACCTTTTGAAACAGAACACCTGACCTCATCCTTGGGATAACTGATATAGAATCATTGCAGCACAGACTGCCAGTATCATGTACTGGCGGACTGTGCTGTTTTTTCGTGTTGTTAGCGCTGGGAGAAAATCGCAACTTCAGTCGGACAAAAATAGCCAATCCATATCAGAATGGTGTAGCCAGCCCCGGTCTGGATGTACTTTGGGATTAGCGTGGGTGGTTGAAGAAGTTGAGGTGCCGTCGGCAGGGATACGGTCTCAAGACAGTGACCACGGAGCCCATCGCCATTAGATGACAAATCATAGCAAAGCAAGCAGCGTTGTTCTCGCTTCCGTCATAAGCCTGTACTTCCGTGAAGCGCCAGTCCATCTGAGATGCCTCCCCAGAACTAGTAAAGTACCGGCGTCTATACTTCCGCTGCGGCTCAACTGCTTGGCGAGGTGCAGGAACAAGATACTGGTGTGAAGAAATATATTCCAAGACGATGCTTTTTCCGCCAGTGAAATTATCTCCCTGTTCAATCATGACATCCTCTATAGCTTTTGCCACCGTTGGATTCATGGCTGAGTAATTGGGCTTTTCATCATGACTCCTTTCAACGAGTGCTGGCTACCATCTTAGTGTAAAGAATTTCATGAAATTATAATTGACTATTTTTGTTTAGCCCGGAATGGTCAATTCTGCCCGGCGCTAACATGTGGGAGAATGTATCTGCTGTTGTTTGGCGAAAGGAGATGGAATTAATGGCAGGCTTATTTAAGAAAAATGAAAGAGCGCGCCGGATTCCGGAGAAACTGGCGCAGTATGATGATGAATACCTGCTGTACTGTGTGGAAAAGGATCGTGTTGAAACCGTTCTTGAGAGCACACTGCATGAGACAGATGATCCGAAGGAGATTATTGATGTCACATTGAAAACGGTATGTGACTTCTATGGCGGAGACTGGGCCGGCGTCATGGACATCGATATGGATACCTGCCTGTGGAGGCCGGTCTGCTGGTTCCGCGCGGGAGGTGCAACCGACAGAACGCTTTACAGACTGAGCGGACTGGAAGATGCCGAGGTCATGCCGCGCTGGCTGGAATCCATGCACAGCGCCATGCCTATTGTTCTCACTGATACAACTGAAATCAGAGAATCCAATCCGGCAGAATTTGCGCTGTATGAGCGCTTGGATGCAAGAGCCATCCTGGCATCCCCTTTCTCTCCGGCACCAACCGGTTTTCTTGTCATCCGCAACCCGTCGAGATATCTGGAGCGGCCAGATGCGCTGTTCATCTTCGCCTATGTCCTTCATCGCGCGCTTGCCCAGCAGAATGTCATGGAACGTGAGAAGATCATCGAGGCCATGAACCCGATAGAATCGAGCTATGATGTCTATATCAGTTTCTTCCGCGACCTGGAAATTCGCACGGCAGGCGGTACACTGACCGAGCAGATCATCAATGCGCCGAAAACCATTCAGCTTGTTGCCTATCTGCTGCTGAAGCCGGAACGCGCCCATTCACCGAGAGAAATCTTTGAGCATCTGAATCCTGGAGAGGATTTTGACGGCAACACGAATGCGATCCGCGGCAGCATATACCGGTTTTCCAATATGTACGCAAAGCGTACCGGGCAGTCTGCAAGACTGATCGTCCGAGAAGGCGCCGGGTACAGAAGAAATCCGAATCTGAAGATTACGACCGACATCGAACAGTTTGACCTGCACCTGAAAGCAGCCGAAGCAGCCTCCAGAAGCGCTGAAAGAATTGAGGAGCTTCGCAATGCGGTAGAGCTTTACAAAGGCCCGGTTTTCATGTGTGGCAGAGACCAGCTGTGGCTGAATGATATTGTCAGTCAGTATGAGGTTCGCTATATCAAGGCCGCAGATGCCCTGATGCGTGAGCTGGCAAAGCAGAAAGACTATGCGGGCGTCATGGAGTACGCCGCCAGGGCGCATGAGCTGTTCCCCGGTAACGGCCTCATCTGTTACTGGCTCATCATGGCAACATACAGTCTGTCCGGAGCCGATATGGCGAAGAAGGAATACTTCCGCCTTAAAGATGATATGACGCAGGAGGAAATCGATGTGGTAACAGAGCATCTGAAAAGGAACAGCCTGATTCGTTATGAGGAGCTGTTCGGCGTGTAACACATCCGGCGCACAGAGAAAACACCCGATTTTTTCCAAAACACAGAGGGCGCACAAATCAGAGATAAAATAGAATAGAACGAACAGCCGTGACACTTCAGCTGCACAGTTGAGGAACCCCCGTAAGTTAGCCTTTTAGCGCAAAAGCTAAACGACAACTTACGGGGGTTTTCTTATGTCTCCGGCACAATTTCATCATAGAGAGGCTTTTGTTCCGGCAGACAAAGACCTCTCTATTTTTTATACCCAAAAGCGCAGAACGCGCTGCCGTTCTCCTCCTCCGGTTTCTGAATTCCAAACAAAATTCAGAAATTCGGAGGATAAGACAATGGCATACAACAAGGCCAGTGAAGAAAGAAAATGGCGGCTCTGGAAAGAAGCCGAGGAAAAACAGCTGCGCGAGCTTGGCGTCAGCGAGGACAGGATTGCGCAGCTCCGCACCTACGATTGGGAAGTTTTCAATTCCGACCGGCGGTATTACGAACATCATGCGGACGGCGGCGATTATCTCGAACAGCTTGCGGCAGATGAGGAGAAACCGGATGTGAAAACCGTTTCGGATTTTCTGGACGGTATCGACAGCCCCGCGCTGTTCAGCCTGCTTTCTGAAACCGACCCAATCACCGTTCTGATTGCGCTGAGAAGATCTCAGGGAAAATCATTTTCCGAGATTTCTCTGGAGGTTGGGTTATCCGAAAACACCGCGCACCGGCGCTGGACACGCCTGAAAGAAAAAATCAAAAATTCTTTTTGAGCCTGTCCGAAAACAAGCCTTCCCACCGGCTAAAGGGTGAGAGGAGCAAATGAGTCTGTCTGATAAATACGATTCGCGCTCTGCTTACTGAACCTTGAAAATTTCATACACATTCATCAGGTACGTTCCTGTGCGGGAGAGATTCTCCAGCTGCATGATGGTGCGCCATGACACGCCTGCCCGATCCGGGTGATTACGGAAAGCAAGGCGGTGAGCGATTCCGGACCAATCAGAAATATCCGGCTGCAACGGATAAGGCGATGAAACGCACAAGGGATAATGATACTTCCGTAATTCGCGGCCCGGCCACAATGAAGGCGGGGAGGTTAGAATCCTATGAGGCAGCTTCGCAGACTGCCGCCTGGTGAGTTCCCCGCCTCCGGGGGTCGTGGACGAATGGGAGGCAGTATATAGAATTTAAGATTTGGGAGGTGAAGCCATTGCGGAAAAACTGGGAGTACCGGCGCGGAGATGTCTATCTGGCGAATCTCGATCCGGTCGTGGGCGCAGAGATCGGCGGTATCCGCCCGGTATTGATTCTTCAGAACAACACGGGCAACTTCTTCAGCCCCACGCTGATTGCCGCGCCGCTCACCTCCAACATTGATAAAAAGCCGAATCAGCCGACACATTTCCTGCTGGAACAGGTACGCGGGCTGAGCCGGCCTTCCATGGTGATTCTGGAGCAGCTGAAAACGCTGGATAAGCGCCGGATCATCAGATACATGGGACGGGTGGACAGCAATATCCTGTACAGCCCGGAATTCTGTAAGTGCCTTGCGGTGAGCCTGGCGCTTTATTTGTAATATGCATGCACTCACGATGAGTGCGGAAAGGAGCAGACCATGACACTGGATGAAATGAGAAAAGTGGACATCCGGACGGTTGACCCGGCAACGCTTCATGACCGCCGGGATGTGCGCATCGACAGCCGTCAGCCGAGAGAAAAACGCATTGTGTCCTACCTGAAGCAGATAGGCAATCCCTACTGCTACGTTGACGACGGTGTTGTCGTCAAGATCGGGTTTATGAACACCCGCGAAACGATTGATGACCGGCTGGAAGGCTATGCCCGCAGTCAGGTCAGCAAGGGATGAAACAAATATCGACATCATCGACTGTCCCGGATGATTTCAATACAATGATAGCGGAGGTGATAAAAATGCCAGACAGAATCTGGAACGCAGCAGAATATACCCGTCTTTCCCGCGATGACGGCGACAAGGCGGAGAGCAATTCCATAACGAGCCAGAAAGAAATCATCCGGGATTATGTGCGCAGGCATCCGGAATTTGTGATCGTTAAGGAGTATGCGGATGACGGCTATTCCGGCGTCAACTTTGAACGTCCGGGCTTCAAGCAGATGATGGAGGACATCAAGGCCAAGAAAATCGACTGTGTGATCTGCAAAGACCTCAGCCGGTTTGCCAGAAACTACATCGATGCAGGACGGTATCTGGAAAAAATTTTTCCGTTCATGGGCGTGCGGTTCATTGCCATCAATGACAACTACGATTCCTGCGGCGAAAAGGCGCAGTCCGATGCGCTGATCGTACCGTTCAAGAACCTGATCAACGACGCCTACTGCCGTGACATATCCGTCAAAATTCGCTCTCAGCTGGACATCAAGCGCAAGATGGGCGACTTCATCGGAGCCTTTGCACCCTATGGCTACCGCAAGGATGAGGCAAACAGAAACAGGCTGGTGGTGGATGAAGAAGCCGCCCGCACGGTGGAGCTGATCTTCCGGCTCCGCATACAGGGACTGTGCAATTCCGCCATTGCCGACCGGCTCAACAGCATGGGCGTCCTGAGCCCCATGGAATACAAACAGGCGCAGGGCTTCAATTACTCCTGCGGATTCCGCAGCAACGAACAGGCAGAGTGGAGCCCCATGCTGGTGAAGCGAATCCTGTCCAATGAAATCTATATCGGAACGCTGATCCAGCACAAATCCGGCACTCCGAACCACAAAATCAAAAAGCGCGTGGAATATGACCGGGACGAGTGGATCGTCATCGAGAACAATCATGAGCCAATTATCTGCCGCTCGGATTTTGACACCGTTCAGAATCTGATGCTGCGGGATGTCCGCACAGCGCCGAAGCAGGAAAAGGTTCATCTGTTTTCAGGCTTCGTGTTCTGCGGCGACTGCAAACACACTATGGTGCGAAAGACCGTCCCCAGCGGCGGGAAAAAGTATCATTATCTGGTCTGTTCCACTAACAAAGCGGGCAAGGGCTGTTCTCCGCATACATTCAGCGAGGACAAGCTGAAGGCCATTGTGCTCCGGGTGGTCAACGACCATATTGAACTGATCGCTCAGGTGGAACAGGTGCTGGATTACATTGCATCGCTGCCGGAGCAGGAGCGGCGCATCATCAACTATGACGCCCAGATGACGGCGCTGGAAAATGAAATCAAGCGGTATCAGGATTTGAAAATCAACCTGTATTCGGATATGGCGGACGGCGTGATCAGCCGCGAGGAATACAAGGAGTTCCATGCGGGCTATGACCGCAGGATTGCGGACAGGCAGCGCCAGCTCGGAAAGCTGAAGGATGAGCGCAGTCAGGCCATGGAGAACAGCTCCGGGAACATCGAGTGGATTGAACAGTTCAAAAAGTACCGGCATCTGACGGAGCTGGACAGGGAGTGCATCGTTCACCTGATTGAGAAAATACTGATCTATGACGGCAAACGCATTGAAGTGTGTTTCCGTTACAGAGATGAGCTGGAAAACGCATTGCAGTATATAGAACGGTTCGAGGATGTCCTTCCGGCCGAGGAAGGCGTAACAATACCTGAGAGGAGGAACGCATAATGGCAAGAAAGAAAAGACAGTATTTACAGCCGGAGCAGGCGCAGGAACCAGTCAGCGCCATGCTGCCGTCCGTCTGGGAGACGGCCATCTACGCCCGACTCTCGGTTGAAAACAGCAAAAAGAACGACGACGGCGATTCCATCGAGGGACAGATTGAAATCTGCCGGGATTATGTATCGGAGCACCCGTACCTTCATCTGGCGGATACCTATGTGGACAACGGCTGGACTGGAACCAATACGGACCGCCCGGAGTTTCAGAGACTGCTCTCCGACATTCGGGAGGGAAAAATCAAGGCGCTGGTCATCAAGGATTTCAGCCGCTTCTCCCGTGATTATATCGAGGCTGGCAACCTGCTGGAGAACATCTTCCCGGCCATGGGCGTGCGGTTCATCTCGGTGGTTGACCGTTATGACAGCTTTGAAACAGACGGCTCCGCCAGCAGCCTGCTGATTCCGCTGAAGAACTTGATCAACAGCTTCTATTCCAGAGACCAGTCCAAGAAGGTGTCGCTGGCGGTTCATGCCAAGCAGCTGGCCGGCGAACACATTCCCAGCATGATTCCCTACGGATACCGGAAATCGACCACACAGGAGTACCGGTTTGAACCCGATCCGGAGACTGCGCCGATTGTCAAGAGAATCTACGCACAGTTTCTCAGCGGCACCGGAGCGCGCCCCATCATGCGCCAGCTGAATGAAGAAGGAATTCCTTCTCCCGGTAAGCTTCGCTATCTGCGCGGACAGACCAAGCGGGCGTGCTACTCCGACTGCCGCTGGACACAGCAGGTCATCAAGCAGATATTGATGAACCCGACCTATATGGGCGATCTTGTCTTTGGACGAATGCCGACGGCGCTTTATCTGGGTCAGCCGGATTATCACTATGAGCCGGATGAGAGCAAGTGGCGTATCCTGCCGGATATGCACGAAGCGCTGGTCAGCCGGGGCGACTTCTATCAGGTCAGAGAAATCCTGGAAGCAGGCCGCCGTGAGAATGAGGCCAAGCTGGAAGCCAGCCGGAATTACCGCGAAAAGCATCCGCAGATCTTCAAACGCGGAATCGTCCGGTGCGGACACTGCGGCTCCAATCTCGGTTACAGTCGTCACGGCGAGAAAAAGGAAGGTCGGTACAGCTGCCGGAACAAGCAGTATGGCCGCTGCGATGTTGCCGTTGGCATCTCTGAGAAAAAGCTCGCGCCGATTGTCTGGAACGCAATCCAGACGCAGTTTGCCCTGTTCGCGGATTTTGAGGAAGTGGCCGGGCGGCTGAAGGACAGCGGCATTCAGACAAAGCGTCAGACCGAGCTTCAGCAGGAAATGCTGGAAGTCAGCAACCAGCTGTCCGGTTATCAGAACAAACGGGAGCAGCTCTACAATGACTATGTGGACGGTATTCTCTCTGCCGGAGACTATATCGAGCTGAAAACCCGCTTTGACACCGCGTATCAGGAGCAGAGCTCTCGGCTCAATCAGCTGTCGGTGGAGCTGGCCAGGCTGAACCGGATGCTTTCTGATGAGAACAAGTGGCTTGTGAACATCCGGAATATCCGCAAGGCGCGGAAGCTGACGCCGGAAATTGCCCAGGCGATGATTGATCACATCAACGTATATAAAACCGGTTATGCCCAGCACCGGCTGGAGATCATATTCCGTTTTCAAGAGGAACGGGATGTACTGGAAGCTGTTTATCACGAAATGGAAGGAGGTGAACCCCAGTGAAGAAATTGTATTTGTATATTCGCTTGTCCGATGCAGACGATGACCTGAAATTCAAGACCGAGAGCGAGAGTATCGCCAATCAGCGCACACTGCTGTATCGCTTTATCCGCGCCCGCCGGGAGTTTGACGGCTATGAAGTGGTTGAGTTCATCGATGACGGCTACTCCGGCACAAACGGACATCGTCCATCCTTTGAGCGGATGATTGAAAGCCTGAAAAACGGCGAGGCAAACGTGGTCATCTGCAAGGATTTCAGCCGCTTTTTCCGTGACTATGTGGAGATCGGCGATTATCTGGAACGTATCTTTCCGTTCCTGGGCGTTCGCTTCATTGCTGTCAACGACGGGTATGACAGCGATGATTACAAGGGCTCCACGGCTGGCATGGAAGTGGTCATGAAGTACATCGTCTACTCCTATTACAGCCGCGACCTGTCCCAGAAGATCAAAACCGTCATGAGCACCAGAAAGAGCAAGGGCGAGTTTGTGGCGTCTCAAGCCCCATACGGATACATGAAAGACCCGGATGTGAAGCGGAAGATCATTCCCAATCCGGATACCGCGCCTGTGGTGCGTAAAATCTTTGACCTTGCACTGGAAGGAAAAACGCCGGCAGAGATTGCCGTTGTTCTGAACGATTATAAGCTGGAAACGCCGTCGGCCTATTTTATGCGAATGAATCCTAGGAGCAAAAAGTTCCGTACTTCCTCTCAGGAAGCCTGCTGGACTTCCAACAATGTGCGGGAGATTCTGAAGCGCCGGGAGTATACCGGTGTGATGGTCATGAATCAGCGCCGCTGGAAGGGGCTGGACAATCCACGGACGGTATGGACGGATGAGTCCGAGTGGCAGATCATCCCGGACTGCCATGAAGCCATCATCAGTGAAAGCGAATATGAAGAAGCGCAGAAGGTGTTCCGTAAAATCCGCAAGGGCTATGATCGGAGTCCCAATCAGTATCTGCTGCGCAGCCTGGTGCACTGCGGAGCCTGCGGACGCGCCATGCAGCGGCAGAAGCACTCCCCGGTGATTTACTACACCTGCCTCAAGTCTGTATCCAACAGAGAGACCGCCTGCCCGGTGGGCGAACGATTCATTGAGGCTGATCTGGAGCGCATCGTGAAGAACGACCTGCTTGAGAAGCTCCGTCTGCTGGTGGATGTAGATGATCGCCTGTATGCGGCGGCAGCTGCCAGTGAAGGCACAGAGGAAAACATCAGATTTCGGCTGGAACAGATTGAGAAACGCATGAAGCAGATCTCCGTCAGCCGGGTCAGCGCTTACGAGCGGTACGCCGAAGGGAGACTTCAGAGGGATATATACCTCATGGAACGCGATAAGCTGAACGCGGAGAACGACAGACTCAGCGCCGAGAAAGAGCGGCTGGAAAAGGGGCTTTTATCCCTTTCCCAGAGCAGGAACCGTGAATTGACAGAGACCTGTGATTTGGCCCGCCGGACGCTGACTGCGGACGAGCTGATCAATGAAATGCTCCTGTTCTTTATCGACCGCGTGAATGTGTACAGCGGCATGAGGGTGGAGATCATCTATCGTTTCTCCGATGGGATTGCCCGGTTGATCGAGCCGGAGAATACATCAGAATAAAAGCGGGAGCGGGCCCTGTTTACTGGGTGCCGCTCCTACTTATGTGGGCTTGAGCAGCCCATATTTTTTTAGTCTTTGCTTAACATCAGCAAACCCGCCTTTTAATCAGAAAGAATGGCGTGGTGATAATGAGTTGATTGATGATCCGCGCTGGGACGGCTATGAAGTTCCGCCCACGAGTAACGCGAACTATGGCTGGATTCTGAATATCGTTTCAAAGCTATCCCAGAACGGTGTTGCCGGTTTCCTGCTTGCAAACGGCGCACTATCTGACGATGGTACAGAGTTAAAAATCCGCCGTCAGCTCATTGAGAACAATCTCGTCGAAGCAATCATCATCCTTCCCCGCAACCTCTTCTACACAACCGACATCAGCGTTACGCTTTGGATTCTGAACAAGAATAAAAAGGCTCGTGTGGTTGAAGAAAACGGCGAGGTAAAACGCTTCCGCAACCGTGAGCGCGAGATCCTTTTCATGGACTTGCGGCAAATGGGAAGCCCTTATGAAAAGAAGTATATTGAGCTGACAGAAGAAGACCGTGCAAAAGTCACGGGTGTCTATCACGCATGGCAGCAGGAAGGCTATGAAGAAACTTATCAGAATGTGCCTGAATTTTGTTACAGCGCATCCTTCGATGAGGTTGCTGAAAAGGGCTTTACCCTTGTTCCGAGCCGTTACATTGAGTTTGTAAACCGCGATGAGAACATCGACTTTGATACGAAAATGAAGACGCTGCAAAGTGAGCTTCGTGAGCTGCTTGTTGCAGAAGAGAAGTCGAAGGCTGACCTGTTGACTGTGTTTAAGGAGTTGGGCTATGAAATCGAATTATGAACCTCTTGGTAAACACATTCGGCTTGTTGATTATCGAAACTCCGAGGAAGTCACCAGCACTGTTCTTGGCATAAGCATCGACAAAGAGTTTATGCCTTCCGTCGCAAATGTAATTGGCACAGATTTGAGTCGGTATAAACTGATCAGCAAGGGGCTATTTGCCTGTAACCCAATGCACGTTGGACGCGATGAACGTCTTCCGATTGCGCTCTATGAGAAAGACAACGCCGCAATAGTTTCTCCGGCGTATTTCATGTTTGAGATTATTGACCGCGATGTCTTAAATGAAGAGTATTTGATGATGTGGTTTCGTAGACCGGAGTTTGACCGTGAATGCTGGTTCATGACGGATGGCAGTGTTCGAGGCGGAATTACATGGGATGATCTTTGCCGCATAAAGCTCCCTGTCCCCTCCTATGCGAGACAATGTGAGATCGTCGAGTCCTACCGTGCAATTACCAATCGCATTGCTTTGAAGAGAGCGGAAAATGATAATTTAGAAGCAACTGCACAAGCAGTATTCCAAGATCAATTTGCTTCTTACTATGGGTGTGACAAGCTTCCCGAAGGTTATAGCATCGTCAGTTTGGATAGCCTCTGTACAGTCAAAGGTGGCAAACGCCTTCCTGCCGACTGTGAATTACTTGATGATCCAACAGAACACCCTTATATTCGTGTTCGTGATGTTGGAGGAAGTCGCTATGTCTGTCTCACAGACCAATTCCAATATATTGATGAAGAAACGCATCAAGCCATCTCACGATATATAGTAAACACCGGAGATATTGTCATTTCGATTGTTGGTACAATCGGATTGCTCGGCAAGATTCATTCCTCTCTTGATAAAGCAAACCTTACTGAAAACTGCGTTAAACTCGCAGGTATTCATACGGTTACTTCCGACTATCTCTATTATACACTTTGCTATAAAAAGCAAATTAAGGAGATTGACCTTCTGACAGTCGGTGCGGTTCAAGCAAAGTTGCCTATGTACAACATCCAATCTATGAAAATCCTTGTCCCTCCGACCAAGGTGATCAGTGATTTTCAGAAGAAAATGAACGCTTTGGACGAGCAAATTGAAGCAAATACAATGGAAATCCAGAAACTTAATGAGCTTCGATCCGTTCTCCTCGCAAAACTGTCCGATTAAGCCGCTAAATTATCATTTACAGGAGGAATGACCACAATGAAATGTACCAACTGCGGGAATGATAATCCTGCTACCCTCTGGGATGAGGGAGACACAATTTACTGCTCAGTGTGTACTCACAGAACGCGGAAAACTGACTTTGAAGACGATTCGGTTCAATGTCCATACTGCCACCGCCTGAGAGATAAAAAGGCGATGTATTGCAGATATTGCAATTCCTCTGACTGGACACCAAGTAGTCCGGCAGAGTTTGCCGAAATTGATAAGATATTAAAGGACATGGGCTATTAGAAATTGAAATACTCTCACCAGTGGCGAGAGTTTTACCCTAAGAACTGCCACTGAAAAGTCGTTCTCTGAGAATAATCAAAGGAGATACGACAATGAAAAAACAACTGATTCAAGAAGTGCAGCGTCAGATGCTTCCGTTTCTGAACAACGCACAGTTAAAACAGCTTCAAAGCGTCCTTGAAGGGGTGCTGAGTGGTGTAGAGCTAAGTCACAGCGCGGGCATGGTAGAAAGCGCAAAGGTCGATACGGTTGTCTGTTTCATCAACGCAAAACGTATTGAAGGCTGCTCAGAAAAAACCTTGAGCTACTACCGTCAGACCATTGTGTCAATGTTAGCCGGCATTGAAAAAGAGCCTCAAGAGATTGTAACTGAGGACCTGCGGAAGTACCTAACAGTGTATCAGATGAGCCGGAAGTCAAGCAAGGTCACGATAGATAATATCCGTCGCATCCTGTCCAGCTACTTTTCGTGGCTTGAAGATGAGGACTACATCGTGAAAAGCCCGGTGCGCCGGATTCACAAAGTAAAAACGGCAAAGGTGATCAAGGAAACCTACACCGATGAGGCATTGGAAATCATGCGGGACAACTGCTGCAATGTCCGCGATCTCGCTATGATTGACCTTCTCGCATCCTCCGGAATGCGTGTCGGTGAGATGATTGCCCTTAACCGCGATGACATCAACTTCAATGAACGGGAATGCGTTGTTTTCGGAAAAGGAAGCAAGGAACGGATCGTTTATTTCGATGCCAGGACAAAAATCCATCTCCAAAACTATCTGGAAAGCCGCACAGACACCTGTTCAGCGTTATTTGTCTCGCTGACCGCACCGCATGACCGTTTGCAGATTGGCGGCGTAGAAAGACGGCTTCGAGAACTGGGGAAAAGGCTGAATCTGCCTCGTGTCCATCCACATAAGTTCCGAAGAACACTGGCAACGTCTGCCATAGATAAAGGGATGCCCATAGAGCAAGTCCAGCAGCTCTTAGGGCATCAGAAAATCGACACGACCATGCACTATGCTATGGTCAAACAGCAAAACGTCAAGCTGGCACACAGAAAATACATAGGGTGAGGTGTCACAATGAAAGAAGGATATAGGCTGCTTGGAGACTTCATTCGCCAAGTCGATGTCAGGAACACAGACGGAAAAGAGGAAAACCTTTTAGGTGTTTCCGTCCAAAAGATGTTCATTCCCTCTATTGCAAACACGGTTGGTACCGACTTTACGAAATACAAGGTAGTCAAACGGGGGCAGTTTACCTACATTCCAGATACTTCTCGGCGTGGAGACAAAATTGGTATTGCTCTTCTAACGGATTATGATGAGGGGCTTGTCAGCAATATCTATACCGTTTTTGAAGTGAAAGATGAAAACGAGCTACTGCCCGAATACTTAATGCTCTGGTTCAGCAGACCGGAGTTTGATCGCTATGCACGTTTTAAGTCTCACGGCAGCGTCCGGGAAATTATGGACTGGGATGAAATGTGCAAGGTTGAACTGCCTGTCCCCTCTATCGAGAAGCAACGCAGCATTGTAAAGGCATACAATACGATCACGGATCGGATTGAACTCAAGCGGAAGATAAATGATAATTTAGCGGCTTAATAAGGTTAAGAAGTTTGCTTGTAGCGAAAGTAGTGACTCGATTTCAGCTTTGTTATCCTTGATTGAGTTGAACAACGGCGTTATCCTTTGCATAAAGGTATCCAGAGATTGTTTGTTAGGAACAAGAATCAGTCTTTTTTTGAAATCGGGAACCGTAATTTGCTGCTGAGAGGTTCCTGTGCTGTGCAAGTCGATGGCGGACAGTGCAAATAGCAGATATTTAGCAGTTATGTGCATCGTATTCGGAACAACGGATATTAGTCGAACGATTGGAACATACGGTTTTTCACGCAAAAACACATAACCGACCGTCCCTCGCGCTGAAACAGTAACGCTTTCCTCAAAGACTTTTGCTTTATCTGTGAATCCGTATAGTCCCTCTTTGTCAATTCCATTTGAGAAAATTGGAACATTGCACACATCCGTTGGATAGTCACTGTATACCGCAGGTCTATCACCTCCTGCGCTCAATTCTGCAACATTTTCAAGAGCGATGATTTTCCATCCATCGGGAAGATTTGCGGAGTCAACATCATCCACAAACATTTTCTTATAGATTGCCTGTGCAGCCGCTTCTAAATTATCATTTTCCTACGAAGGGAGGGACGAAAATGGACAAGGAAACATTGATCAGAATTGCCGAAGAACTTCACCAGGGAGCTTTCAACGCAAAAGCCTACTACCTGATCATGCAGCAGTATCGGAAGAACCAACGTAATTATGCCGAAGAGATGAAGGTTTCGCCAGCATTCTACCATACAGTCTATGATGCCCTGATGAAAGCCTGTTTCATGGAGATTGCCAAACTGTATGATAGCTCGAATGGGGTCGTGTCCATTGGAACCCTCCTTGCTAAATGCGAGGAAAACCAAGACATTTTTCCAAAGTACAGAGAAACTTTGACGGTGGATCATGACGGAACAACCTTTTCCTACCCGATCCCATATCAGCACCAACTCAAGCCACAAGAGGAATGCTTCTTTAAGAACCGGGTTGAGGCAGATAGAAAACTCTTTGCAGCGTTTGATATTCCTGATGCGGACAATGTTCCTGTTCGGGTAGATTTAACTTTCCCGGAGTTTTTGGATCTATATCAGAAACGTTTCAACGGACTGAGCAAAAAGAGAGATAACATCCGAATGCAGAGAAACAAACTCTATGCCCACAACGATGAGAAGCGCATCGTGAACAGTGAAAACCTTCCGGATCGTTACCCTATTTCCTATCCGGACGTTCAGGAAATGATAGACTTTGCGCTTGATTGTACGGGCTTGATTCTTGGTATTCTCACAGATGTAAACCGCGCAAAGCAATACTCAAATATAGATGACTGGGAAGGTACACTCATGCTGGCACGTCTGGGTTTGAAGTATCAGGAGTACGACTTCCAGCAAAGTGAAAAAGCCTTTGAAGCAGAAATGCAGAGGCAGTTAGGGGGAAATGATAATGGCGAACTTCAATGAGCATTCTCTTGAAATGTCCATCATGGATTTGTTTCAAGATGAAGGGTATATCTATTTGAATGGTGAGCAGATCCACCGTGAACGCTCTGAGGTTCTGCTTATCGACGATCTGCGGAAATACCTCCTGAACAGGTATGCCTCAGAGGGACTTGCCCCAAGCGAAGTTGATAGCATCATCCTTCGCCTGAGGTCTATTTCCGGTACGATCTACGAAGCAAACAAAGCAGCCTGCAAAATGATTTGTGACGGCTTCATCTTCAACCGTGAGGATCACACAAAGAAAGACATTTACATTGAGCTGATTGACTTTGATGAGCCAGAGAAGAACGTGTTCAAGATCGTCAATCAATTTGAAATTGAAGGCATCAACAACCAGCTACGCATACCGGACGGGATTGTCTTCATCAACGGCATTCCTGTTGTTGTGCTTGAGTTCAAGAGCGCAGTCAAAGAAAACACAACGATCATGGACGCCTATACTCAGCTTACCGTGCGTTATCGCCGTGATATTCCTGAACTCTTCAAGTATAACGCCTTCATCGTCATAAGCGATGGTGCAAATAATAAATACGGTTCCTTCTTCTCCCCGTATGACTTCTTCTATGCGTGGAGAAAGATTGAAGCTGACGATAAGGAATTGGACGGCATCAATTCCCTTGTAACTATGGTGAGCGGACTGTTCCGCAAAGAACGGCTTTTGGCAGTCATCAAGGATTTTGTCTATTTCCCTGATAGCTCGGATAAAGACCTCAAAATCGTCTGCCGCTATCCTCAGTATTTTGCTGCGGTCAAGCTGTTTGATAATATCAAGGCACATCTCAGACCGGAGGGGGACGGCAAGGGCGGCACATACTTCGGCGCGACAGGCTGCGGAAAAAGCTATACTATGCTCTTCCTCACAAGAATGCTTATGAAGAGTACCTTCTTCCATAGCCCTACAATCCTGATTATTACCGACCGAACGGATTTGGATGACCAGCTCTCAAAGCAGTTTGTAGCATCCAAGAAGTACATTGGTGACGAAACCGTTGTGAGCATTGATTCCCGCGAAAAGCTGCGTCAGGAACTTCAAGGCAGGACAAGCGGTGGGGTGTACATGACCACCATCCAAAAGTTCACCGAGGACTTGGAGCTTCTGACGGATAGAGCGAATGTGATCTGCATATCCGATGAAGCACACCGTAGTCAGATAAACCTCGATCAGAAAGTCAAGGTCACTGCCGAAGGTGTAGAGCGAAGCTATGGATTCGCAAAGTACCTACACGATTCTCTCCCCAATGCTACCTATGTCGGTTTCACCGGCACGCCCGTAGATGGCACGATTGAAGTCTTCGGTCCGGTTGTCGATGCCTACACAATGACAGAGGCGGTCAAAGACGGTATCACAGTCAACCTTGTCTACGACGGACGCGCTGCACGGGTCACTCTTGATCAGGCAAAGGTTCGGGAAATTGAAGATTATTATGACCGCTGTGCTGTTGAAGGTGCAAATGAGCATCAGATTGAGGAAAGCCAGAAGGCGGTTGCTCATATTGATGCGATCATCGGTGATCCTGACCGACTTCACGCAGTTGCGGAGGACTTCATTAACCACTATGAGACCCGCGTTGCCGAAGGAGCTACCGTTGCAGGAAAAGCAATGTTTGTCTGCTCTAATCGCAAGATTGCATACGCTTTTTATCAGATTATAGTTGGAATGAGACCGGAATGGGCAGAGAAAAAGGTTTGCCCTGACGGGGTTCAACTGACGGAAAAAGAGAAAAAGGAACTCAAACCCATCGAGAAGATCAAGCTCATCATGACGCGAAATAAAGATGATGAGCCTGAGCTTTATGAAATGCTGGGAACGAAAGATGATCGCAAGGAGTTTGACCGTCAGTTTAAGAACGTTAAATCAAACTTCAAAATTGCCATCGTTGTTGATATGTGGCTTACCGGCTTCGACGTACCGGCACTCGACACAATCTACATCGACAAGCCCATCCAGCAGCACAGCCTTATCCAGACGATTTCCCGCGTCAACCGCGTCTATACCGGCAAGGACAAGGGCTTGATCGTGGACTACATCGGCATTAAGAAAAACATGAATCTCGCCCTCAAGAAATACACCAACTTTGAGAGCGATGAGTTTGAAGGCGTCGAGCAGTCTATCACGATTGTTAAAGACCAGCTCGATGTCTTGGCGCAGATGTTCCACAACTTCAATAGCACGGATTACTTCAACGGCTCACCGAAAGAGCAGCTTGCTTGCCTCAATCGGGCTGTTGAGTATGTACAGCTCACGGAAGATTTGGAAACTCGCTTTATGGCGGCAGTCAAACGCATGAAACAAGCGTTCAACCTATGCAGTTCAAGTGAGGCTATCTCTGATAAAGAAAAGGACTATCTGCACTTCTACTGTGCTGTGCGCTCTATTCTTTTCAAACTCACAAAGGGTGATGCCCCTGACATTTCACAAATGAATGCCCGTGTCCGTGAACTTCTTGAAGGTGCAATTCAATCTGATGGTATAGAGGAACTGTTTGAGACGGGAAAGCACATCTCTGTTGATATTTTCAGTGACGAGTATCTGGATAAGATCAATGCAATCCAACTTCCAAACACAAAGATAAAGGTGTTGCAGAGGCTTCTTTCTCAAGCGATTGATGAGTATAAAAAAGTCAACCGCATTATGGGCATGGAGTTCTCAGACCGCCTCAAGCGGGTTGTTGATGAGTACAACAATCGCCGTCGTGATGAGGCTTTTGCTAATGAAGTTCTTGACGATGTGGCGGAGCAGCTTGCGAAGCTCCTTGAAGAACTCAAAAAGGAAAAAGACTCCTTCAAGGGCATGGGAATTGACTACGAGGAAAAAGCCTTTTATGACATTCTCAAGGCGGTTGCCAAGAAGTATGAGTTCGAGTACCCGGACGATAAGATGATTGAATTGTCAAAGCGGATTAAGATTATTGTCGATGACAAAGCTAAATACACCGACTGGTCTACCCGTGATGACATTAAGGCAAATCTGCAAGTTGACCTCATACTGCTACTGGATGAATTTGACTATCCCCCCGTAACCATTGATGATGTCTACAAGGAGGTTCTGGAACAAGCTGAAAACTTCAAAAAGTACGCTCAATAACCCACGTTCCATCGAAAGGAGTAGATCATGGGCAATTCAGTCATGTTGAATGGCGTCGAATATGCCGGAGAGCAGATTGCTTATAAAGACAGCACCTATGAGCTTGTGTCAAAGGTAGCATATCTGATCGGCGTCCCACTCCGTATTTTTCAAAATGAACACGAGCCGCCGAAGATAGAGATATACGACCGGCTTGAACAGGATAAAAATGCCCGCATCATTCGTAATCTCTGTATCATCCGCACCGCCATTGAGCGCAATTACCGGAAAATAAATGACATCATGCGGATGGAATACCGTGGGCTTCTTTCGATGCCTGAGATCCTTCCAATGTCCAGTATGCAGCAGCTTTCAAATGACGGAATCAGCTTTATCAAAAAGTCGAGTACAAAGCTCTGCCACCACATTATCGAGATCAACCGGCTGATTTCAGACCGCATTAACAACTGTAAAAGCCTCTTTCCAATCTGGATTAACTGGGCGTACATAAAAGAACTGTTCATCATGCCAAACGGTTTGACAGAGGACGGGACGAAAGATGCTGCGGACACCTATTACGCAAGTCTCTCCTACTACCCCTATCAAATGTATATCAACTGGGTACCGATGGACGAGGGTAATGTCCTCTATAATGACAAGAAGTTTGCAACGCTGCTCTATCAATGGCATTGCGACGCATTTACGGAATACAGCAAGGTTTCGGATGCCGGTGCTTTTGTAAAGAACAATATCTACGACTTCATAGATGACAGTGAGAAAACCGTATTGGTGGTGGACTGCGAAAACTCCGACCCGTACAAGCTGTGCGCCACGCTCAAAAATCTTGATTATGAGGTCATGCAGAAAATTACGGCGATCATTCTCTTTGATGACGTACATACTGCTACGGCGTGGCGGATTCTTGAAAACTACACCCGCATCCCCGTTGAACATATCATGATTGAGCGGATCAAGCAGAACAAATCACTGGTAGACATCAAGCTCACCGCAAGAGCCTGTCAGGAACATTACCAGAAGCAAGTGGATTCCTTTGTCATCGTCTCAAGCGATTCCGACTACTGGGGGCTGATCTCTTCCTTGCCGGACGCCAGATTTCTTGTCATGATTGAGCGTGAAAAATGCGGACCGGATATGAAGGCGGCACTTGCAGAATCCGGGATATTCTACTGCTATCTGGATGACTTCTACTCCGGCAACAGCGAGGACATCAAGAAAAACGCACTGTTCAAGGAGATGTACCGCTGGATTGACAACTCTGTTCACCTGAACGTCAACGATATGTTTGACGCTGCATTGAGAAATACACGCATTGATATGTCTCCGGCTGAACGGCGGCAATTCTATGAAAAGCACATCAAGCACATGACCTTACAGATCGATGAAGACGGCAATGTCGGTATTGAGCTAAAACGAGGATAGTTTGCATTTGTGAAAAACGCCCCCGACACAGACGCACAGTGCCGGGGGCGTTCCCGTTTCCAGCGATTTATTTCTCTCTCGGCAAGGGACTGTTCATAAGGTGACACTTTCCGTTTTGCGAAGCCGTGAAAATTCGATGTGTTCCGTGGAGATGTTCACTGGGCAGCATACGCCGTACACGTTTCCGATAATCACTGAGTAGAATTGATTTGTGTTTAGGAGGACAAAGCGGCAGATATAATGTTAAAAGTAGTTGCGTGCGCACGCATATTGTGTTATAATACTGGCGGTTAGGAGGAATATATCTATGAAACTATTAAAATGGCTTTCCGTAACAGACCGATTTTACAAAATCTATTTGGACAAGCAACTTGCCCCCTATGGAATCAACAACAGTCAATATATGTTCTTAATCAAAATCTGTCGTTCGCCCGGTATTCTACAAGATTCTTTGTTGGATATGTTCTATGTTCATCCAAGCAATATTGTACGGACGGTTGCGACATTGGAAAAGCAGGGAATGATTACACGTTCTCCCAATGATAAGGATAAGCGGACATGTAAATTGTATCCTACAGAAAGAGCATTGTCTCTTATTGACGAGATACAGATGATATGCGAAAAGACAGAAGCTCTTTTATTGCAGGGTATGAGCGAATCCGAGCAGAACCTTTTTATGGATTTCTTAATACAGGCGGGCAGAAATATCACATCGGAACTCCATATAGAGAGAAAGAGGGAGGAGTTCAATGACTGAAAATCCTCTGGGCTATGAAAAAATTTCAAAGCTGTTGAAAAATTTTGCTGTTCCCAGTATTGTGGCGTCTCTTGTCGGCTCAATCTACAATATTGTGGATCAGATTTTTATTGGTCAAGGGGTCGGTTATTTGGGAAATGCAGCAACCAATGTTGCCTACCCGTTTTCTACCATCTGCCTTGCCATTGCACTACTGGTCGGAATTGGCAGTGCTTCCCGTGTTTCCCTCTGTCTTGGACGCAAAGAGCCGAAAGCTGCCGCCAAAGCAGCGGGAAATGGTATTGTTCTGATGGGAATTTTCGGAATTATTTATTTGCTGGTTGGAGAAACTTTTCTGTCTTTGCTCCTAAAGGCATTTGGGGCAACGACAGATGTATTTCCATATGCAAAGCAGTATGCCAGCATAACATTGATTGGAATGCCGTTTCTCATTGTAACGAATGGTATGTGCAATTTGATTCGAGCAGATGGAAAACCAAAGTATTCAATGGTCTGCATGGTTGTGGGAGCTATTATCAATACCATTCTTGACCCCATTTTTATTTTTGTTTTCGATTGGGGAATTGCCGGCGCAGCTTGGGCAACAGTTATTGGGCAAATTTTTTCCTTCATACTCGCACTCCGTTATCTATGGCGTTTCCAAACAATCCATTTTGAAAAAGAGTCGTTTTTATTGGACATTAAAGAAAGCCTGAAAATTTGCAGCATGGGGATAAGCAGCAGCTCAAACCAGATTGCAGTTACCGTGATTCAAATCATTCAGTACAATTCGTTGACTTATTACGGCGCATTAACAAAATATGGAACGGATATTCCCTTGGCAGCTTGCGGAATTGTTATGAAAACAAATGCCATAATCCTTGCGATTGTTGTAGGAATCTCGCAAGGGACACAGCCGATTATCGGTTTCAACTATGGAGCAAGGCAATATCATCGGGTACGGGAGGCTTACATGCTTGCAGTAAAGTGGAATCTTGTTGTTTCCACTATTGCTTTTATCGCATTTCAATTTTTCCCGCAATCTATCATTTCATTATTCGGAGACGGGGACGAGCTGTATTTTGAATTTGCTGTTTTGTTCATGCGTACCTATCTTTTCATGGTGTTGGTAAATGGTGTGCAGTTGCTTTCTTCCAGCTTTTTTACCGCAATAGGAAAAGCGTCAAAAGGTGCTCTGTTGGCATTAACAAGGCAGACCTTTTTCTTGATTCCGCTTACCCTGCTGCTCCCGCTTCGTTTCGGAATTATGGGAGTATTGCTAGCGGGGCCTATTGCTGATTTTTCAGCGTTTGTGCTATCTATTGTGTTAGTGGGAACAGAATTAAGAAAGCAAAAAAATGCAACACATATTAGTCCACAGTAAAATGAACGGGCTACGTCCGCTATTGACAGCCCCGCCTGTCTTTGCTTTTAGGCAGCTAAGGGGGAATTTCCATGACCTGCACAAAAGATTACCGGGAACATATCGAGTATACCTTTCACGCCTTTTGCAAAGTCGTTATCCGCAACGCTAGCTACACAGCGCTGCGGACATGGAGCAGGAAACACAAAAGAGAAATATCCCTTGACTACATCACAGATGAAAAGCACTATCCTTTAAGAAATATAATTCATATCCGATATACTTATTGAGCAGAAAAATGTAACACAATAGCCATTGTGTTACATTTTTTTGGTTACAAATAACAATATAAAGGGATAGGACTCACACGGAAAAGTGTTTGTTCTATCCCTTTTATGGTAGAAAGGACGAAGGTATATCTGATTGTGAAACCCCAGTTAATGAAGTAGACAAATGAAAATTTATGAGGGAGGCATTGTATATGCAAGCCCCTTCTTTCGTGCTATATTTTATAAAAATCATTGTAATGTTTTGAATTATTTGGTGTCATATAGGATGTAGGGAACTTAAAGTCGCGATTTAAGGAGTAGAGTAATGACAGATGAAAAAATCATTCAACTGTATTTTAACAGGGATGAAAAAGCAATAGAAGAAACCTCAATAAAATATGGCTCATATTGTTATAAGATTGCAAACAACATTCTTAGAAATAGGCAGGATTCGGAAGAATGCCTAAATGATACATGGATGCAAACATGGGATTCAATACCACCAACACATCCGGTACACTTTAATCTGTTCTTAGCTAAAATTGTGCGGAATCTGTCCTTTAATAAATATAGAAATAAATATACACAAAAAAGAGGACGAGGAGAGATTGCATTAGTTTTGGAAGAATTGGAAGAATGCTTGGCAGGACATTCAGATGTAGAAGCATTGTATATTGTAGAAGAATTGCAAGAAACAATAAACACATTTGTCAGAGCATTACCTGAAAGAGAAGGAAATGTCTTTATCAGAAGATATTTCTATTCAGATTCAATTAAGGATATTTCAGTTAGGTATCGTATGTCAGAAAATAATATTCGAGTGATGCTTAATCGCACAAGAAATAAACTGCGAGACAGATTGGAAAAGGAGGGATATCTTTCATGAATAAAGAGGATTTATTTATCGGCTTTGGAAACTTGGATGAGGATTTACTTAGAAGAAGTGAACAAGGAGGACGAAATATGAATAAAAAAAGAAATATAAGCAAAATTGTTAAATATGGAAGTATTGCAGCATGTTTAGTAGTTGTTCTTGGGGTGGGAATCGGTGCTTTTGTAAAGACATCAATTATAAATCAGGAACCTGAGAAAACAATTGTTGTTGATAATACTGGCGTAGAAGAGAATGATGTCCCATCAATTGACCAGGAAAGATTCATTGCGATTGATACATTATTAGCATCTGCTGATGGTTCGCAATCTCAGCAGGCAATGAAAGGTTGCAAGGTTCAAATTGATAAGTATACTGCGGTATATGAAGCAGTTGCTTCTGTTTCAAGTGAACAGTTGGAAAAGTCAATGGGAAAAGAGGTAGAAGCCAACGAAGAAACATATTATGTATCAGGACATAATGACTTGCAATATATTATTAGGAAGACTGCCGGAACATATCTGTTATGGAAATTTATGTACTTTGAAAGTGATGAATATCCATTCAAGGATGTTCTTTCTTTGATATATGATGTGCATAGTGAACAAGATATAAAAGAAGTTTATGTGAAACCTTCAGATGTAGATAATACAGATGAAGGAAAAGCATTACAGCTTGAGATAGGAAATGTTTCAATAACTGATTCAGATAGTATTACATCTCTTTATAAAGTATTGAACTCACTTACTTGTTATGGACCTGAAAATTGGGATAGAATTAATTATGGACAAGATGATGGTGGTATGCTGAACGCTGTAAGAAATGGTAGATATCTGACTTTTAGTATGGCAAATGGATGTAAACTAGACAGTTTGAAATATACTGCTGTTTCAGGAACGTTTTATGAATATGGTGGAGTTGCTTATAATGAACTGAGGAAAGAGCAAAAAGACGTAATTGAAGAAATACTAAATATTGATTGTTCCATTTCTGAGCAGCAGGAAACTGAGCAACGGGTTAGTGAGTCAGAAGTAAATACAGAAATACAGGATGCTCCGGCAGATGAAAGTACCTATCAGGAAGCAAGAGATTATTCCGCAGAGTTAACAGATTTACAGAATAGGATTACACAGGCAATGATAAACAAGGAACTTCCATTTGTTACATCATGTGGAATTTATGATAATCCGGATAGAGTTAAGACGGTAGTAAATACAGAAGATGAAGATTTACTTGCTAAATTAAGAGCTTTTGATACGACGGGAGAATTGTTGGAAATTGTATATTCGAGCAGAGCTAATGGTTTGGAGTAATTGTAAAAGCACAGTTTGTGTATGCGTGGTTCTACTATGGTTCTAAAAAATATCAAAACCTCAAATATGAGGGACAATTTGAAATAATACAGATAAAAAAGTGTCTGAAATACACCTAAAAGTAATAGGATTATGTATCCAACGAAGCGTGAGGATAATCGAACATATTGAGTTATCCATGATTTGTTCAATGATAATGTAACTCGTTAACTGCACAAAGACTTTTGAGTTGATTTGCTTTTTAGGGAATCAACTTTATAAATTCGTGAACTTCACGGATTCAGGAGAACGATAATAAAATGAAAATATGTTATATAGTTGTTTCAGCTTTTTTGATTATTTTTTATCCAAGACAATTAACACATCTTATGTGCTTTGGGAGACATCGTAATAAGAATATTGTCAAAAGCAAATCTGCTTATTGGGGAATATATTTGTTTTGGACAATTATTTTTTTGATCGGTTGTCTGATGATGGGCTCAGCGATGAAAGTAGATTCTACAATGGATAAATTAGTGTATTATTTCATTTTAGGAAGTGATAATAGGGATTGTGTTGAATTGGGAAGTGAAGAGAATGATGAGGCATATATTTCTACATATTATACACGAAAGGAAATCAATGAGAGCTTTTTATTTGAGGTTGTCCAGAAACATGAATATGCATATGAGTTGTGTCAATTACAGGAGTTGATAATTAAGAAACAGGATGAAAGATGGATACTTTATTTGAATGATGAGGTGATGGGATATGTAGAAGTAAAAAAAGGTTTTTTAATTAAGGAGTTTTGTTTTGTGTGGGATAGGGAAAAAATAGACCAAAGGAGAGATTTTGTTAAGTGCTGCAATCGAATGGATGTAACACCCAACCGTTCACAGCATCAGATTAAAAATGGCGATATTCTCCTCACGTAATTGTGCAAAGATCTTTTAGTTGATTCGCTTTTTAAGGAATCAACTTTATAAATCCGTGAACTTCACGGATTCAGGTAATTATCATTATCTCTTTCAACCAGTTCTTAAAATATCGCATATTTTCAATGCGTAGGTTTTCAACCACTTATTGCGACCAAAAACAAACAAGAAAAGGAAACATTGGAAAATTTGATAGACATGGTTGACGCCGGGGAAATCAATGAAGCAGAAAATAGATTATATGATTTAATAAGTGCTACAGATATGAATAGTTTGGAAGTCGCAATATTATTTTATTCCTACTTGAATGACAAAACAGATGATTTTTTAGAAGCAAATGACTTCAGCAGAGATGAAATTAAATTAGGAATGGAAAATGTAGCTGATAATTTTAGTTTAAATAGCATTGCAAAAATGTTTTTGACAGACTTTTAAATGGATTGTCTGGTTGTCAGTTGAATGAGATAACCAGACAATTCCTATTTTACAACACACTTGAAACTTTCAGTTTTATACTCTGTTTACACACCCCAAGTCAGTACTCCGGCAAGCTCCTTTCTATGCGGGTTTGCGGGTATAGGGACTTTGTTCAAGTCCGGCCACCAGCATACTTAATTAGTGAGAAAAAACAGCAGATCCCGCCAGATCTGCTGTTTTCTTCTGTGTATGTAAGTGTGAG
>OGXQ01000658.1_pt1 | contig 27524 bp, 45 predicted proteins | sample 1576291 | NCBI WGS metagenome assembly OGXQ01 (sample SAMEA3541575, study PRJEB24748) | human gut metagenome | biome: human gut; feature: human-associated habitat; material: faeces | place: China | collected 2012 | reverse complement strand
AATTATAAAAAATCAGAAACACAAAATTCAACTAAAAATTTTGCGTCACATCCTCTTTTTGACTTGAATTTTTATAATTGGTTCATTATTCAAGTAAAATTTATATATGATAAACATAAAAATAAAGTAATACCAATTTAATTTTTTGTTGGATTGGTTGAGAGAATGAGTATGTTTTTGGCTTATTTTGGAGGAATATAATTATGCATATTATGGAAGGTTTTTTACCTGCTGAGTGGTGTGCTGTTTGGTTTATTATATCAATACCTATAGTACTCTACGGCGTATATCAGATAAAGAAGATTACAGAAACTACACCGGAATCTAAAGCTTTAATTGCTGTAAGTGGTGCATTCATGTTTATTTTATCTTCATTAAAATTACCATCTGTTACTGGAAGTTGTTCACATCCGACTGGTAATGGATTTGGCGCAGTATTATTTGGACCTGCAGTTACTGCAGTGTTAGCTTCAATTGTTTTAATTTTCCAAGCATTATTACTTGCTCATGGTGGAATTACAACTTTAGGAGCAAATATATTTTCAATGGGTATTGTAGGCCCATTTGTAGCATGGATTGTTTATAAATCTTTAATAAAATCTGATGTTTCATCAACTATTGCAGTTTTCTTTGCAGCATTTTTAGGAGATTTATTGACTTATGTTGCTACATCATTCCAGTTAGCTCTTGCTTTCCCACTTCCTACTTTTGGAGCAGCATTATACAAATTTTTAATAATATTTGCTGTTACTCAAATACCGTTGGCAATTGGTGAAGGTATTTTGACTGTGATTATTTGGGATAGATTGAAAGTATATAAACCAAAATTGTTGAAAAAACTTGATGTATTAAGTGCTAAGGAAAATTAGGTGATTATTATGAAAAAATCAACATTAATTATTTTATTAGCAGTTGTAATTATTTTGTTTATTGCACCATTAGTAATGTATAATGGATATGGTGAAGACGAAGGCTACTTTGGTGGAGCTGACGGTCAAGCTGGAGAAGCTATTGAAGAAACAGGTTATGAACCATGGTTCTCATCTATATGGGAACCACCAAGCGGTGAAATTGAAAGTTTACTTTTCGCACTTCAGGCAGCTATCGGGGCATTGATAATCGGATATGCATTTGGTTATTGGAAAGGCCAGTCTAAAAAAGAGGATTAATTTCCTCATTTTATTTTTTTTTAGTGATTTTTATGAAATTTGACATGGACTACATTGCTCATCATAATAGATTAACTTTAATGAATTCCTATTATAAAATAGCTATAGCTATGGGATTAATGATAATTACATTAATTTTAAATAATTTATATTTTGATGTTATTATCTTTGCTTTAATGTTAATTTTAATAGTGGGAGTAGCCAGAATCTCATTTAAATCATATTTGAAGTTCATTTCTATTCCAGCAGTATTTACAATAATAACTTGTGTATTTTTATTATTTTTCTTTGGAACTGGAAATATTGTTTGGGACAGTCATTTTTATGGAATTGCAATAAGACAAGATGCAGTTGATTTGGCAATTTATACTTTTTTTAGAATTTTTGCATGTTTTTCATGTTTGGGATTTTTAGGTTTAACTACTCCAATAGCAGAGGTTTTACATTCTTTGGAAGTTATAAAAGTACCTAAAATAGTAATAGAAATTGCATTGCTTATGTATAATACAATATTCATATTTTTAAATGAAATTGATATAATGAAAAAAGCACAGGAAACAAGATTAGGTTATAATGGATATAAAACTTCATTTAAATCTGTAGCAATGTTGGGGAGCAATATATTTTTAAGATCTATGGATAAAGCAGAATCACTGCAGCATTCTCTAGATTCTAGAGGATATGATGGTGAGATTCCAATGTACAAACCTCAAAATAGGAGTGATGATTAGTGTTAGAAGCAAGAAATATTAGTTATTCTTATGATGATGATTCACAAGCTCTGAAAAATGTGAGCCTAAAAATAAACGATGGAGAAATGGCGGCAATACTTGGTAAAAATGGGGCAGGAAAATCAACATTATTCTTGCATTTCAATGGAATTCACGAACCTGATGACGGTGAAATTTTAATTGATGGTGAAAAATTAAAGTATAACAAAAAAGCATTAATTAAATGCAGGCAGAAAGTAGGAATAGTTTTTCAAAATCCTGACAACCAGATATTTGCACCAAGTGTAGAGGAAGATGTTGCATTTGGACCGTTAAATTTGAAATTGCCGATGGATGAAGTTCAAAACAGGGTAGAAGAAGCTTTAAAAAGAGTTGGAATGGAAGGATTTGAGAAAAAAGCACCACATCATTTAAGTGGCGGACAGAAAAAAAGAGTAGCTATTGCAGGAATATTGGCTATGAGGCCTGAAATAATGATTTTGGATGAACCTACAGCAGGTTTGGATCCTCAGGGTGCGATAAAAATCATGAATTTATTATCTGAACTTAACAGGGAAGGAATTACAATTGTAATTTCAACTCATGATGTTGACTTGGTTTCCAAATATGTAAATAAAATATTTGTCATGGCTGACGGTGAAATCATAGATGAGGGAACACCTAAGGAAATATTTTCAAATGAAGATTTAATTGAAAAAGCTAATTTGAAGCTTCCGATAATATCTGAACTTTTTAAAGCATTGAATGATGAAAATCAGATAAATATTGAAAATAATGATTATCCTTTAACAATCAGTGAAGCCAAAGATAAAATTTTGGAACTGATGAAAAATTAATAAAAAGTTATATATTAAAAATAACAGATTTTAGCTTAAGGTGAACTTATGAGGATTGGAATTTGTGATACAACTTTTGCTCGTTTTGATATGGGAGCTGCAGCTATTGATGAATTAAAGAATAATGCTACAGATTTAACTATTATTCGCCAAACAGTTCCTGGAGTTAAAGATTTGCCTGTTACAGCTAAAATTCTAATTGAAGAGGAAAATTGTGACATTGTAATGGCACTTGGAATGCCTGGGCCTATGGAAAAAGATAAAGTGTGTGCCCATGAAGCATCTACAGGTCTTATTAATGCACAGTTGATGACTAATAAACATATTTTAGAAGTATTTGTCCATGAAGATGAAGAGGACAATCCTGAAGATCTTAAGGTATTGGCTGAAAACAGAGCACGTGAACATGCAAAAAATCTTATTAAAATGATGTATCATCCAAAAGCTATGAGAAAAGAAGCTGGAACTGGAGTCCGTGAAGGAAAGCCTAATGTAGGTCCATTATAAAAAGTGTATTTAGATGACTGCTAAAAGTGAATTTAAAGTATCAATGGAAGATAGAAAACAAACTTATGTTATTATTCCCGCGTATAATGAAGAAACAAGAGTTAGGCCAGTAATTGAAGCAATAGCAGATATGGGATTTAAGATAATTCTTGTTAATGACGGATCCAGTGATGGTACTTTGGATGTTTTAAAGGATGTTCAAATGAAATATCCTGAAAATATTTTTATTTATTCTCATGTTATTAATCGTGGCGTTGGATTAGCTATGCAGACTGGTTTTGAAGCTGTTTTAAAACATAATCCAAAATATATTGTAAATATTGATGCGGATGGACAGCATTCTGTTGATGATTTAGAACGGGTTCTTGAACCCTTGATTGCTGGCAGGGCTGAAGCAGTTATTGGTGTGCGTTCTTTAAAGGATATGCCTAAATCTAAAAATTTCGGAAATTCTGTAATGAATATATTAACGCATATTTTCTATGGAGTTAATGTTTCTGATTCCCAAACAGGATTTAGGGCATTAACCAGAAGTGCATTGGATAAAATATCAATTAATGCTCAGGGTTATTTAATTTCTTCAGAGTTTATAAGAGAAATTAATGACAATAATATTCCTTTTGAAGAAGTGACAATTGAGACTATTTACACTCCTGAAACACAGGCAAAAGGAACTAACTACAAGGTTGGAATTAAAATATTGTTTACAATGATTAGACATAAATTGTTCGATTAAAAAAAGGTGATTTTAATGTTTTTTTATTCTTTCTTATTTCCTGTAATTGCAGTATTGGCTATTTTATGGTTTGCTGTACGTGTTAGAAAGGGAAAAAATACAATTAGCACATTAATACTTTGGATTATATTGTGGGTTTTCTTAGTGTTATTTGCACTGGTTCCAGATATCAGTATGGTATTTGCTAATTTATTTGGAATAACAAGAGGGCTGGATTTTATTGTTATTGTGGTATTTGCTGTAATGGCTTATATTATAGTTAGATTATATTACAAGCTGGATAAATTAGAAAATGACATCAATAAAATGGTTAAAGAAATAGCATTATCTAATGAAATTTCCTTATCTGATGATGAGGATTAGACAACTTATTTTTTTATTTTAACTTTATTCAATTCTTTTTTTTCTAAAAAACATATTTTTAAATTAAATTTTAAAATCCATCATATATATTAGTAATAACACCATATTAATAATTGCAATGTTATATTTTAGAGGATGTACTGCAAGACAAAAAGAAACAGATATTGCTGATGCTACAGAAAAGCTGTTGAAATTAGCTGATGTTGATTATCATATATTGGATGATGAAAAATGTTGTGGTTCAGTCTTGCTTAGAACAGGTTTTGAAAAGGAAGCTAAAAAACAAATAGCTAAAAATACAGAAGTTTTTGGTGATGAAACAATACTGACTTCATGTGCGGGATGTTATAAAACTCTGCTTCAGGATTATGAAGGTTTGGATGTTATTCATATTTCAGAACTGTTGGCTATTCTGATTGATGAGGGCAGGCTGAAATTTGATAAAAAAGATTTGAACGTTACTTATCATGATTCATGTCATCTGGGAAGGCACTGTAAAGTATTTGATGAACCAAGGAAAGTTATCAAATCAGCAGCTAATTTGATTGAAATGAAAAATATTAAAGAAGACAGCCTATGCTGTGGAGCTGGGGGTGGAGTAAAATCAGCTTATCCTCAAATTGCATCGGAACTTGCAGATGCCAAAATCAGCCAGGCAAAAGATACAAAATGTAAGGCACTTATTACTGCATGTCCTTTTTGCAAACTTAATTTAAAGGATCATGGTTTGGAAGTTTTGGATTTAACTGAATTTTTAATTAAATATGGGGGAGAATAATGAAAGAAAGCGAACTTAAAACAATGAGAAAGTCATTTAAAACAGTTAAGGATAGGTCTTCTAAGATTAAAAATTCGTCTTCCATTAAAAGATTGGAAAAAAGAGTCAGGGAAATTGAAAAGGAGTCAATTGCCAATAAGGAGGAACTGATGGACATAGCTGTTGAATCATTCAGAAGAAATGGCATTGATGTGGAATATGCTAAAACTAAAGATGAGGCATTAGATATTATTTATGATCTGTTGGATGAAAGTGATTCTAAAGTAATAGCTAAAGCTAAATCCAATACTTTAGGTGAAATTGAACTTAAAAGTAATTTGGCAGCTAAAGGATATGATGTTGTTGAAACTGATTTGGGAGATAGGATTTTACAGCTGAAAAAAGAAGATAATAAACCTGTTCATCCAACTGGCCCGGCATCCCATTTAAATGTAGATGAGATAGCCAGTATTGTCAATGAATCAATGAAAACCAATGTCGGAAGGGTTCCACGTGAAATTATGGAAGTTGTCAGAGCGGATGTGTTAAAACGTCTTGAAAACTCAACTGTAGGTATAAGTGGAGCTAATGTTGTAGCGGCTGAAGAGGGGTCTATTGTTTTAGTGCATAATGAGGGTAATATTTCATTGGTTTCCCTAAAAGATTTGCATATTATTGTAGCTGGAATTGATAAATTTGTACCTGCTCTGGAAGATGCGATGTCTGTTGCAAAACTTGAAACAGTTTATGCAACTGGAAATTATGTAACTTCATATATCAATGTAATTTCAGGACCTTCCAAAACAGCAGATATTGAGAAAAAACTTCTTAAAAATATGTATGGTGCAGAAAGGGTGGTTGTTATCTTACTGGACAATGGAAGAAGTGAAGCCAGGGAAGAATGTCTGTGGTGTATTGGCTGCGGAAACTGTATAGTCAACTGCCCTGTATACAATGCTGTTGGAAATGAATTCGGATTTAACAATTATTTGGGCGGTCGCGGAGTGGCTATGAGTAAATTCATTGAAAATGATGAAAAATGCTTTGAATCAGGATTATATAAATGTACTTTGTGCGGTTTATGCACTATCAATTGCCCGGTTTCTATTCCTACAAATGACATAATTGAAAAAATGAGAAAATCTTCACAGCTTCGTCCAAAAGCTCATGAAAAAATAAGTAAATCTGTTATAGAAAAAGATTCTCCTTACTAATCTTTTTCTTTTATAATATAAATAGGTCTTTTTTTACTTTCTAGATAAATTTTAGCTAAATATTCTCCAATTATTCCTGCTGCAAACAGTTGAATCCCGCTTAAAAACAGGATAATTGAAACAGTTGAAGGCCAACCTTCTACAGGATCTCCAAATAAAAGTGTTTTTATAACAATGACTATAATGGATAGAAATGCAATAATTGAAAAGAAAATTCCTATAATTGTAGCTATGTGAAGAGGAGCTGTTGTAAAAGAAACAATTCCTTCAATGGAATATTTGAACAGTTCCCAAAATGACCAGCTGGTTTCTCCTTTTTGCCTTTCAATGTTTTCATATTCTAACCATTTTGTTTCAAATCCGACCCACTGGAAAATTCCTTTTGAAAAACGGTTATACTCTTTCAAATCAAGGATTGCATTTACAACTTCTCTTTTCATTAATCTGAAATCTCTTGCACCATCAACAAGCTCTATTTTAGTTATTTTATTAGCTATTTTATAGAATAATCTTGCAAAAAATGATCTGATTGGAGGTTCTCCTTTTCTTGTGACTCTACGTGTTCCTACAATATCATATTTAGAAATATATTTTAGCATTTCTGGAATTAATGATGGAGGGTCTTGTAAATCAGCATCCATTAATACGATGTAATCTCCGGTAGAATAGTCTAATCCTGCATATATTGCAGATTCTTTACCGAAGTTTCTTGAAAATGAGATGTATTTAACATTGCCATAGCTGTTTTTAAGTTTTTTGATAACTTCTAAAGTGTTGTCATTTGATCCGTCATTTATAAAAATAACATTCCAGTTTATATTTTTCAGATTATTTGAAAGTTCCCTGTAAAATATTGGAAGCATTTCCTCTTCATTATAACACGGAACAACTATATCCAATGTTTTCATATTAAATATTTTTTTAATATTACTATTTTAAATAATTTATTATCAACTTTTAATTTTTTTTTGATTTTTAAATAATAAATATTTATAAGTAAGGTTATACAATATTTAATTATTATATTTAAAATGTAAAAACGGAGGAAATACATGCTTCTATTAATAAGTCCTATAAATCATGAAGAAGCTCTCGAATCTATTAAAGGTGGAGCAGATATTGTCGATGTAAAAAATCCTAAAGAAGGATCTTTAGGTGCTAATTTCCCTTGGGTTATTAGGGATATTAGGGAGATAACCCCTGAAGATAAATTGGTTAGTGCAACTTTAGGTGATGTGCCTTATAAACCGGGTACTGTTTCTCTTGCGGCAATGGGAGCTCATGTTTCTGGAGCAGATTATATTAAAGTAGGATTATATGGAACAAAAGATTATGATGAAGCAGTTGAAGTTATGGAAAATGTGGCTAAAACAATTAAAGATGTTGATAATGATACTATTGTTGTAGCTGCAGGTTATGCAGATGCACACCGTGTTGGTGCAGTTGACCCTATGGAAATTCCAAAAGTAGCTAAAGATGCTGGATGTGACTTGGCTATGCTTGATACTGCTGTTAAAGATGGTCATACATTATTTGATTATTTAAGTATTGAAGATTTAGAAAAATTTGTTAATGAAGCTCATAGTTATGGTTTGAAAACAGCTCTTGCAGGTTCAGTTAAAAAAGAACAGTTAAAACCTTTAAACGATATTGGATGTGATGTTGTAGGTATTAGAGGAGCTGCTTGCGTAGGTGGTGATCGTAACACTGGTAAAATACATCACACCGCTGTAGCTGAGCTTAAAGAATTATGTGATTCATTTTAGATAGGTGTGGTTTTTTAAATGTTTTCAAAAAAAGTTCAAGAAGCAAAAGTAGCTTATACTTTTGATGATTTTTTATTAACTCCTAATGCAAGTTATGTTGAACCAAAAGATATTGATACTAAAATTAAATTAGGAAAAGATATTAAATTGAATATACCAATTTTAAGTGCTGCTATGGATACTGTTACTGAAGCAGATTTGGCAATAGCTATGGCACAAGAAGGTGGTGTTGGAGTAATTCACAGAAATATTACTCAGGAAAAACAAGTGGAAGAAGTTAAAAAAGTTAAATCAGCTGAAGATTTAACAATACGTGATGTTATAACCATTACTCCTGATTCTACAATTGCCGATGTTCAGGCAAAAATGAATGATGAGTTAATCAGCGGTCTTCCGGTTGTAGACAATGATGAAATTATTGGTATCATTTCTAAAAGAGATATTAGGCCTGTGTTGAAAAAAGGTGTTGACAAAACTGTAAAAGACATTATGACATCTGATGTTGTAACTGTTGAAGAGCCAATCACTGCAGAAGAAGCTTTAAACATTGCTTATGAAAATAAAGTTGAAAGACTTCCTGTACTTCGTGACGGCAAATTGGTTGGAATCATCACTATTAAAGATATTTTAAACCAAGCTCAATATCCTAATGCTGCTCGTGATAAAGACGGTAATTATTTAGTGGCTGCTGCATCAGGGCCTTTTGATTTAGACAGAGCAATGGCTTTAGACCAAGCTGGTGCGGATATTATTTCTATTGACTGTGCTCATGCTCATAATATGAATGTGGTTAAGTTCACTGAAACCATTAAGGACAATATTGATGCTGATTTGTGCGTAGGTAATATAGCTACTGCAGAAGCTGCTGAAGACTTGGCATCTATGGGTGTAGATGGCCTTAAAGTAGGTATCGGTCCAGGTTCAATGTGTACTACCCGTATTGTGGCTGGTGTTGGTGTACCACAACTTACAGCTATTTCAGAAGTTGCTGATGTAGCTAAGGAATACGGTATTCCGGTAATAGCTGACGGTGGAATCAGATACTCCGGAGATATTGCAAAAGCTATCGGTGCCGGTGCAGATGCAGTAATGCTGGGTAATTTACTTGCAGCATCTTACGAAGCTCCTGGTGAAATTGTTGTTATGAATGGAAAACAATACAAAAAATACCGTGGAATGGGTTCCATGGGAGCAATGACCAGTGAGTACGACGGAGGAGCAGACAGATACTTCCAAGGATCTAAAAGTAAGATGAATCATACAAAATATGTTCCTGAAGGAATTGAAGGTGCTGTACCTTACAGAGGAACTGTTAATGAGATTTTATTCCAACTTGTTGGAGGTTTAAAATCTTCTATGGGTTACTGTGGTGCTAAAGATATTGCAGCTATGCAAGAAAAAGCAAGATTTGTTAGAATCACAAGTAGTGGTATAAAAGAATCCCACCCTCATGATTTATTAATTACTAATGAAAGTCCTAATTATCCAACTCTTGACTAATTAGGATTTCCTGATTCACAAAAATGATTGGATTTTTTCTCATTTTTGTGTTATAATCCTTTTTTAAGTTAAAATACCATTAACTTTAAATATTAGTATCTATAATATTATTATATTAGATAATTTTAAGATTATTTTATAATCTGTGTAAATAATTTTAAATATTTACATTATTACATATTTATTTTGATGTGGAGAGAATTTAAATGGCAAGAACAAAAAAAGTGGGTATTACAGGTAGGTTCGGTGCAAGATACGGAAGAAAAGCAAAAAGATCTGTAAAAATGATCGAAGAAAACATGAAAAAAAATCATGTTTGTCCTAGATGTGATAGACCTTATGTAAAAAGACAAGCTGCTGGAATTTGGAAATGTAGAAAATGTGGCGCAGTATTTACCGGAGGAGCATACGTACCAGAAACTCCTATGGCAAAATCTGCAGCACGTAACATAAGAAATGTTAACGTGGAGGAATAATCCTTGTATAGATGTCCACATTGTGGAACTGAAGTAGATCACAAAAGCTACATGGAAAATAAATGTCCTAAATGTAGATATAGGATTTTATTTAAAAATGTTCCAGAAGTAACAAGAATTATAAAAGCAAGATAATCATTTTTGCTTTTATCTACATATTTTTTAAAACTATTTTTTATGATTTAAATGTTAATTTCAACTTCTAGAAAACCTTCTCAAAAAACAAGAAAGTTTTGTAAAAATCTCGCTCATGCAACTGGTTCCACTAGTGTAAACCGGGGAAAAAGTAATATGCGTGAGTTACTTTTAAAAGCTCTGGAATTAGATGAACATAATTTAGCTATTGTTAATGAGATTAAGGGTAATCCTAGCAGAGTAACTTTTTATTCAAATAAAGGGGAAATTTTACTTATAATATTAATTGGAGTTACTACTTCTAATGAAAGATGTCATATTTTACCTAAAAATTTGAAAATAGTTTCTAAAGTTGAAAAGCTCAATGTTTTAAGTGAAATTTTAGGTTTTGAATTGGTAGATAAAGCTAGTGAAAATTATATTCTTATTTCTAAAGAGGATGATTTAATAGCTAAAATTAATTTTGTAAATAAATTAGGAGATAAAACCGATTTGCAGATTAATGTTAAAAAGATTTTAGATGGGGAATTATGAACGTAGACAGTCCTCTTGAATCTATTAAAAGTGATATAGCTATTGAATTTGAAAATCAAAAGCAGGCTAAAATAATTTATGAATCCATTATTTTAGAATTTGAAACTGCTCCTGATTATAGGTCATCTATGAGTTTAACTTTAGATGAATCTAGAATTCTAATTAGAATTGATGCAGAAGATTCTACTTCTTTTAGAGCTTCTGTTAACTCTGCAATTAAATGGATTAAGTTGTCTTTAGAGATTAATAATTTAACTATTTAATACAATATTTTTAAATATTATAAAAAACAACTTTTAGTTATTAAAATAAAATAGGTGGTAAAATGGAAATCCCAGAAAATATACAACATCAATTAAATCAATTCCAACAATTACAACAACAAGCTCAAGCTGTAACCATGCAGATTCAAAATGTTGAAGTTCAAATTCAAGAAAGTGAAACTGCTCTTGAAGAACTTAACAAAACTGATGAAAATGCTGAAGTTTTTAAACAAGCTGGAAACTTACTTATTAAAGTTGATTATGCACAAGCAGTTGAAGATATGAATGAAAAATTAGAAACTCTCAAGTTAAGAAAACAAACCATGGCTCGTCAAGAAGAAAGAGTTATGAAAAAACTTGAAGAAATGCAAACTAATATCCAAGCTGCTATGCAAGGGTTACAAGGAGAATAATTCTCCTATAAAATTCTTTTTTTATAGATTTTCATGTCTAAACTTAAAAAATTATCATCTGCGGATTTAACTACTATTTCTGATGATTTTGGTGAAATTTTAGAAGCTGAAGTTTCAAAAGCTATTTCTACTAAGGAACTGGATGATTTGGATTTGGATATTATCATCAGTTATGAAAATAATCAGCTTGATGTTGATGTAGATGTTGGAGTTACCTTTGACAAACTTTCAGAGATTACCCAGGATCAGGTAGCTGGTGCTATTGATGAAGCTTATTTAAAATTTGATTCATATATTGATGAGAATTATAGACAATAATTTTATTTTTTTAATTTTAGTTAATACTTTTTTTATTTTATATATTAATATAGTAATACTTTTTTATAAAAAAATATTTATACTGTGGGGTTTAATGTATAATATACAGTTTGAAGTGATGTTTTGTATTATTCATTAAGTCATCCTATTTAAGATACATAATGTATTTGTTTTTCAGTTCTCCTCTTTCATACATTGCTTCAAGCTAATTTTTATTGATATTTTACTTGGATGTTTTTAAGGGGTGTTGTGTATTGGGAAACATCTTTAATTTTAATTTTCAAGATTAATTTAGCATATTTTGAAATTTTAGCAGGTTAAAAATTACATATATTCAAATTTTTATTAATTTTCATATTTTTGTTTAATTTTAAAATTAAATATTTTAATTCTATTTAATATTTGATCTATTTTATTGTATAATTTAATTATCAAATATACTTTAATTTTTATAAAATAAAGTAAAGTTTATATACTACGAAGTTAAATCTATGTGTAAGGTTCATAACATATTTTTTGTTAAACCCTTATAATTGATCATTATTTTTTTTATTTAGGAATTAGGTGCCCTTACCTAATTTCACCTCCTTATATTTAGCAACTTTTTTTCAAAAATATTAATAGTCAGACATTATCAAATAATTAATTATGATTAAAAAAGTTCCAGTTTTAGATTTAAAAGATAATATTGCAGTTAGTGGAAAATCTGGATTAAGGGACACATATACTCCATTACAAACAGTTTTTGCACCATCAGCTAATCCTGTTGATATAGCTAATGGATTATCAATTAATGGAGCAGATGAGTTATATATTGCTGATTTGGATTTGATTGAAGGCAACGGCCATAATATTCATGATGTTAAAATGGTAAACTCAATTTTGCCGGTTATGCTGGATGCAGGTGTTAAGGATTTTGAATCATTTACTTTCTTTTTAGAATATGCATATAAGATAATTGTCCCAACAGAAACCATAAAAAGCATTGGTGAGATTAAAAAGATTTTTGAAAAATATCCTAAAGAAAGGATTGTTGTAAGTGTAGATGTTAAGGACAATGAATTATATTCAAAGAATTTAGATATTTCATTAGCTGAATTTAAAGAAATTTTGGAAGAATTGGGTCCTGATGAAATAATTCTTTTAGACATTACAGGTGTCGGAACACAAAAAGGTTATAATCAGGAATTACTGGATGATTTTAAAGATTTAAAAGATAAACTGATTATAGCTGGAGGTTTAAATAACAAATCAGTTAGTGAACTTGAAGACATGGGTATAAAAAAGGTTTTAGTAGGAACAGCTTTGCATTCTGGTGAGATGAAATTACTTGATTAGTTACACTATGGTGATGATATGTTTAATAAAAATACTATAATTATTGTATTGGCTATTATTTGTTTGGCTGTTATAATTGGGGGAGCAATACTTGTCTTTGGAAATGTTCATGAAGCATACAACGGCACAACAATTAATAATACTAACAATACTTCAGTATCTGTAGATAATGTAACTTCAGAATCCTCTTCATCTGGGTCTGCAGATGATGGTTATAAAAGACCTACAAGAACTTATGGTGGTGAAGAACACTTAACTGCTCATGAGTCTGATGTTTTAGATAACGGGTGGGATCCAAAACAGCACGAAGTTTCCCGTAGTGATATAGGAAACGGATATCATAGAATCAATTATGATGACGGGTACTTTAGAGTCTGTGATGACCACGGTTATGTTGTAAGTTATGGTTATTGATAATTTATAACCATCTTTTTTTTTAAAAATTATAAAAATAGTAAAGTGTTATTTTATAATAACAAAAATCTTAAGATTATATACGGTAATACCGCTGCTAAGACAAACAATATTGTTCCTACAACAAATTTGTATTTATTTTCATCTAATGTTCCAGCTATTATTAGTAAAACTCCGAAAAATCCGAATATTACCGGTAAAATATGTGAAAATAAAGTAATTCCTGTAAAAGCCATTTTTTATCACTATTATACATATTGTTTATTTAATTATATAAAGATATTTGTGGTGTTATCATAACATTTTTTAATTTAATCAAACTTATTATATTATATGAAAATAGAACACAATCATGAACATCATGAAAAGGCTACAGGTAACCTAATTTTTGTTTTCATTTTAAATATTACTTTTAATGTTATAGTTATTCTTGGAGGATTAATTACAAACAGTGTAGCTATTCTTGCTGATTGTTTACATGATTTGTCAGATACTATATCTATTGGTTTGGCTGGGGTGCTGGAGCATGTATCTCAGAAAAATCCAAATGAAAATTATACTTATGGTTATCAAAGGTTTTCTATTTTAGGAGCAGTCATAACTTCAATTTTTGTGATTATTGTTTCTGTTGTTGTAGTTTATGAATCAATTTCACGTTTATTATGTCCTGTAGCACCGGAAGCAGGATGGATGCTTTTAGTAGCTATTGTTGGAATTATATTTAAGGGAGTTTCTGTTTTTAAACTTCATAAAGGAGAAACTATTAATGAAAAAGTTATTTTATTCCATCTTTTGGGAGATGTATTCGGATGGATAGCTATTTTGGTTATTAGTGTAATCTTAATGTTTTGGAATGTATCATTTTTAGATCCGTTGCTTTCATTAATAATCAGCTTATGGTTATTATATAATATGGGTAAGGCATTACATGAGTCTGTCTGTGTTTTACTTCAAAAATCACCTAAAAATGTTGATGTTGATGAAATCAAATCCCAAATAGAAGGTTTAAATCATATTAATAATGTTTTAGATATTCATTTATGGTCTTTAGATGGTATTGATTCTATTTTAACTTTAAAAATAAATATTGATGATGTTAATAATGGTGATGAAGTTAAAAAAGAGATTTATACTATTGCTTCTAAATATCATATAGTAGACACGACAGTAGACATATTATCACATACTTATCAAATGCACTCTACATCAAACAATATAAAAAGAGAAAAATAGATTTGATAAATATGAGAACCAATGAAGAAATCCTAAATGAGATCCATTCTGTTAAAAATCATAAAAAAACAACACAGCACATTTACAAACATTCAATAAATAAATATTGTGAATTGAATAAGTTATCATTAGCCGAATTAATCGAAGAAGCAGAAAAAGAAGAAGAACAGGGTATACGATGGAAACATCGTACATTAAAAAGAAGATTATTAAATTTTCGCAAGTATTTGATGGATAATTATTATTATAACACTGTATCAAATACTTTCACACCAGTTCTTGTTGTATATAAATATTTTGAAATTGAAATACATGATCTGCCACGAATTGATAAAAAAAGTTATAATAATCCCAAACCTATCAGTTTTAAAGATTTGCCTGATAAAGAAATTATTCGTGAAGCGGTTAATATATGTACTTCTACCATGAAGGCTATTATATTATTCATGAGTAGTTCAGGTTGTGCCAGAAGAGAAACATTAAATTTAACTGTAATGGACTATATGAACGCAACTAAAGAATACCATAATACAGACAATATTATGGAAATGATAGATGTGTTAAATAATATTGATAATGTTGTCCCTACTTTTAATATTTTAAGGCAAAAAACACAGAGATATTATATTACATATTGCAGTCCCGAAGCAGTCACAGCTATAAATCATCACTTATTATCAAGACAAAATTTAACACCAGAATCCCAACTATTCAAAATACATGAAGACTACCTAAACCAACAATTCATTAAAATAAACAATGAATTAGGATTAGGAAAAGCAGGAAACTACAACAGATTCCGCAGCCACATGCTCAGAAAATTCCACGCCTCAACACTATATAATGATGGTATGAGTCTGGACAAAGTAAATGACCTGCAAGGCAAATCAAAAAACAGTACTGATGAAGTATATTTCATGACCAATCCTGCTGATTTAAAACAGGAATATATTCAACATTTACCAGCATTATCAATTAGTAAAGAAGTTGAAAAGATCACTGTTAAATCTCCAGAATTTTTAAAATTAGAAAATACAATTGTTGAAAAAGATGAAAAAATCAAAGATTATGAAAAATTAATCTATGATATTGATGAAAGATTACGAAATATTGAGAAAAAAGAAGAAAATTTCAAAGAAAACGACTTCAATGAATTATTGGAGTAAAAATGGTTAATTTAATATTATATTGTAATAAATATAAAGTAGAGGTATTTAATTATGACATCTGAAATATTAATAATGACTCCAACAGCCATTGCATTAGCTGCAGATAGTGTAGTTACTATTGGGAATAGTAAAACTTATGATGGGGCTAATAAGTTGTTTATGTTATCTAATAATCCTCCTTCTGGAATAATGATTTATAATAATGCAAATTTTTACAATATACCTATGGAAACTATAATAAAAGATTTCAGGAAGAAAATGAGGCGGGAAAATATTGGAAAAATAGAAGATTATAAATCTAAACTTGAAGACTATTTAAAACAAATTAAAGAAGAAAATCAAATACAAGATATTCCATTAATAGAATTAATTAAATTATTTTCAAATAAATTGATTAATGAAATTAAACATCAAGATGAGAATAATCCTATTGAAATTATTAAGAATCAAGTCGAGGTTTCACAAGATATTCAAAAGAAATTTGAAGATATTTTTCTAAAAAATGAAAATATTAAAAAAATATATGATAAACAAATGGATTTAATAATGAATCATTTAAATTTTAATCCGAAAGATTATAAAAATATTATGAGTCTTTTAAAAAAATTTTTCATTAGTAAGATATTCCTTGAACAATATATTGGAGTTGTAATTGCAGGATTTGATAAAAATTCTTTGTTTCCATCATTTATTTCTTTTAAAATTATTACAATTAATGAAGAAGTTTTTATTATTGAAGATTGTGAGAATGAAGAAATTGGGGAAAAAGTTATTTTTTTAAAGCCTTTTGCACAGACTGACGTTATTGATAATTTCTTCTCTGGAATTGATCCAATGTATTATAATCAGGTTATTTCTTATTTTGATAAAATTATTACTGAATATTCAAATAATTTAATAAAACTAACTAAATCTAATTTAAATATTGGAAATGAGACTTCTATTCTTGGTGAAATTAATAATGAAAAAGAGAATATTATGAGTAATTTTATTACATTTTTGGATGATTTGAAAGAAAAAAACAGCAAACTTTTAATACCTTTAATAGCTTCCCTCCCTAAAGATGAATTAAGCAATCTTGCAGAGTCTTTAATTAACATCACTTCTCTTAAACGAAAAGTACAAAATGGTCTTGAAACTGTTGGGGGGGAGGTAGATGTTGCTTTAATCACAAAAGGGGATGGTTTTATTTGGACTAAGCGAAAACATTATTTTAGACCAGAATTAAACCCTCATTTTTTTGATAAAGAGTAAGTATAAAAATAGAAAATAATTAATATAGCTAAGATATATAATTATATACATTGGTGATTATATTTTTTTAGTAAAGGTGGGAACATGGTAAGAAAATTTCTAGAAAAAAATGAAATGGCTGTAATAGATAATTTGTCTTTAGATTATGGGTTTAATCAAGCAAAAAAGTCTATGAAACCTTTAAATGATATTATTTCTTCAGTTGTTGATGAGGAATATAATGAGGATTTTATTAATGAGATGAAGAATATTGAGCAAGAAAAATCTATTCATTTAACTAATCTTGAGGATTTATTTTCAGATTAATTTATTTATTTTTTTTTTATTTTAAGGATTAATAATATGTCTGAGTATACTATTTGTATTAAACCTACTTTTAAAAAGAAAGTAAAAAAAATTAAAGGGGGGAAAGAAAAAGAGAACATTAGTAATAAAATGAATGAGATTAAGCAAACAGTTTCATCTAATAATGGGGATCATTATAAAAATCTTAAAAAACCATTACAAAAATTTAAAAGAGTGCATGTGAACAATAGTTTTGTAATGATTTTTGAAATTGATTCTGAAAAAAAGATTATTACTTTTTATAATTATGAGCATCATGATAAAATTTATAGGTGATTTAGATTATTCATTATTTTTACTATTTTTTTTTTATTTTTTAATATGAATGGTTTTAGATGAAGTGGTAGTATTCTAGGAATACTTCATCTTCATCATTGAATCTTATAAATGCTCCCTGTTTGTCTTTAAATACTATTGTTGCGTTTTGTTTTTCGTTTCCCCATGTTTTGCCTGTATTGTTGTTTTTCAGGTCTGTGAATGTTATGGGTGTGTTGTTTATTGTGAATATTGGTTGTTCTTTTATGAATTCGTAGTTTTCGTTTACTGTTCGAGGTATTAGTTGTTCTAGTGTTTCGTTTAGTGATTTGCAGTTGTTTTGTATTTTTATTAATTGTATTTTTTCAGCTATTTCTTTTTTTATTCTTATGCTGGTGTAGTCAGTCATTTTTTATCATCTTCCTTTTTTAGGTTTTATAATATAAAAAAAATATGGAGGGGTTAGATTAATGTTTCGTAGATGAAACTTATTAAAATAACCAACCATATTATTAAACTTATCCATGTATATTTTTGGTTTCTATTAATGTAGATTAGTATTGCTAATATGATTAATAGTATTATGGTTATTGTACTTATTATTGTCATTTTGTTTTTCACCTCCTTTTTAAGAAAAATTTATATAAGAAGCAATAAAAAATATAATAATTGTAAGAGGGGGTTAACCTCCTACTTGTGTTTTTGTCTTTTGAGTATTTCTAGGATTATACTCAAAGACAATATTATGATTTTTATTGCCTCTGATTCTGACAACTTTTCACCTCCATGTATTTCTATTATTATATTGTACTGCATAGTATATAAAGGTTTCTATTTTTTTAATTAAAAATATCAATACATTTTAATAACAAAAAAAGATAAAAAATATTCATTATAAAAATGAACAATAACCTAACAGTTCACAAAACTAATTAAACACCAAAATTTAGAACACAATGCGTTTCATTTTTTCATACTGAATAATGTTTAGTGTTTCATTATTTTCATTGAATATACTGTATTTTTAAGGTTTATTTTTTGAATAGAAACATTTATATTAACTTATAACATAAATATAAAAACAAGAACCATAATTGAAGAATCCAACAAAAAAAATAAGGTTGCGAGTTGATAATAAATGAAGAAAAAAGGGGTTTGTATATGAATGAATATTAAAGAAAATAAAGGATTAATCATTTCTATTATTGGAATTCTATTAACAATATCTATATATGGAATATTTTTTGGAATACCATTAACAATTATTGGAATATATTACTTAAATAAAAAAGCAAAGGGTAAGGATATTGATGAAAAATTAAAAGAAAAACAAGAAGAATTAGATAATATTGATGAAAAATTAAAAGTATTGGAACAGGAAAAAGAGAAAGAAATTGATGATAAACTAAATGAAAAACAAGAAGAATTAAAAAATTTGGATGAAGAATATCAGAAAAAAGAAGAAACTAAAGAAAAAGAATTAAATAAAAAATTAAAAAAGAAACAAGAGGAATTAGATAATATTGATAAAACATATGAAAAAATAGCTAAAGATAAAGAGAAAGAAATTGATGTTAAATTAAATGATAAAACAAATGAATTAAATAATTTAGTTATTAAGATAAATAATAATACAAGAGAATTAAATGAAATTAGAAAAGAAATTGCATTAGTGGAAGAAACTTTAGATATGCAAGAATATGGTTTATATGAACCAAAATATAATTTTATCAATTCAACAGCATATAAAGAAAGATTAGATGCAGTTAGAAAACAACAAAAACAAATGATAAAAGACAAAACTGCAGCAGTAGGTACTAGGGAATGGTCAATTAATGGAGATACAAGACAAGGGAAAGCATTTATTAATACAAATATTAAACAAATACTTCGTAGTTTCAACAATGAAACAGAAGTCATTATCGATAAAGTTAAACATTCTAATGTTGAAAGTTCTAAAAAAAGAATTCAAAAATCATTTGATCAATTGAATAGATTATATGAAAGAGAGTATGTTTCTCTCACAAAATCGTATTTGAATCTTAAAGTTGATGAAATGAATATTGCTTATGAGTATGAAGTAAAAAAACAAGAAGAAAAAGAGTTATTACGTGAAGAAAGAGAAAGAGAAAGAGAAGAGAAAAAACTACAGAAAAAATTAGAAAAGGAAAAAAATAAATTTAATCGTGAAAATGATAAACTTCAAAAAGAGATTAATAAAGTAAGAGATGAATTAACAACAGCAGCGGATAAAGAAAAAGCCAAACTTGAAAAAGAGATAAAAGAATTAAAAGAAGCATTAAATAGGAATAATGAGGAAATAGGGAAAATTGATGAATGGAGAGAAACACCTGGTGCAGGTTATGTTTATATAATCTCAAATATAGGTTCATTTGGTAAAAATGTGTTTAAAATTGGGGTAACTCGTAGAGATAATCCTGATGAAAGAATTCGTGAATTATCCAGTGCTTCAGTTCCATTCCGTTATGATACTCATGTATTTATTTTCAGTAAAGATGCATTTGCATTAGAAAAAGAATTGCATGATAGGTTTAATGATAGTCGTGTGAATAAAGTTAATCGCCGTAAGGAATTCTTTAACATTACTATTGATGATGTTAAACAGATTGTTGAAGAAAATAAAGCTGATATTCATAGTTTTGTTGAACATCCTGATGCTGAAGAGTATTATGATACTTTAAAAATAGAAGAACAATTAAATGCAAAATAAGTAAATTATGTATAAAGTGTAGGTGGTCGTAGGAATGGCAGTTCCTCACACCTAACACTGGCTACGATAAAAAAAGTCTAACCTAACAAGTGAGAAAATTTTTAGTAACCACTTTTATTTATAGTGTTGGTGAGTATATAATAATTACTAATATTATTTAAAAAAAGTTAAAAGTTTATTCTAATTTTTTCACTTTAATTTCTTGAGTATTCAAGTCTAATTCCCATTCTACTTCATCTCCTTTTTGTAATGAGAGAGCGTCCCTAATTGTTTTTGGGATTGAAGTAGTCAATGATCCTGCTACGGATTGGACTTTTGTTGTATATTTCAATTTCATACACTCCATTATATTTATAATTATATTTATAATTATAATATTATATATAGATTTCTAATATATTTCTATATACAAAACTTTATATACTTTAAAAACAAAGTAGTAAATAACAAGTTGAAATTCAGAATGGCAGTTCTGAAACAAAACTTGAAAAAATTCCTAACAAGTGATAAAAATGGATAAGATTGAAGTTTTTGGAAGATTAACTTCCAAAGAAGAAATTGAACATGTATTTTTAAAAGCGAAAAAACTTCAAGAGGAAAATAAAATCCTCAAAGAAGGACTCCAGAAATTCAGGAGTGTAGGCGTATGAGTTGCAAATACAACAACTCAATGTACACTATAGAACCTGAAGAGGTTGATGTTTGCTTCGATGAATTTGAACAACTCCTCCTCAGTGAGGATTATGAGTCACAAGAAGAACTCAATCATAGATTAAACAAGGAATATTTCCAAGTTTATGAACTTACCAACGAGCAAATGTTGGAATTTGCTCGTGCAGGTGAAGAATACTACAACAGGAGGGAATAATTTTATGTTTACTCCTGAATTTTGGAAAAATGAAAACAAGATTGGTAATGCGTTATATCGTATAAACCAGTCACCTTACAAGGATTACTGTGAAATAGATGAACTGTTCGTATTCCTTGTACAGGAATATCCTGAACAAAGAGAATTGTTCGAAACATTATATGCTGAATATGCTGAGTATGTTGAAGAACAAACTAGATTAAGGAAATTGAAAAATTTCCTTAATACTCCTGGTATGAAAAAAGAAGTTAAGTATAAAGTGTTGGAGGCTCAATTATGAGTCTCTTCAACAATAAACCTACTCCAGCTAGACTTCATAAAAAAGTGTCCTGGAGAGAAAAATATGAAGTTGAAATAATCTTTGCAAAAGGAATAATTTTAATAATTTTATTATTCATTTTTGCATTCTGTATTGTGGGACAGATGGATCCCTACACTAATGGGTGTTTAGTATGATTACTTATGATCAGCAAAACAAGTTTTACAATCATGCCCTAAAAATTGTTGAAAAAATGGGCGGGGATATTTCTGCCCATGGAAGATGGCAGGGAGGAGTTTTCTTATCTGTAAGTGTGAATCATGACAGTACTTATGAGAAAATAAGGAGTATTATGGATAAGTTACATGGACTGTATGGTGGAGAAATCCAGTATTACAAATACTGGAAATCTGAAGGTTTCATTCCACAATCTCAAGCATCATTGGAAAATATTGATGAAAACAAAGTACTTGAAATTATTAAGGGGGACTAAAAATGGCATCTCGCCAAAAAATACATCAAAAAATAGCAAGGATTCAGAAAAATTTAATGGCTATGAAGTTACCTAAAAGTGGGGAAAACAAATTTGCTAACTTTAAATACTATGAGCTGGAAGATATACTTCCAGCTATTTTTAAGGAGTGCTATAATCAAGAATTGTTTTTGGAGTTTTCTTTTTCATTAGAAGAAGCTCAATTGAAAGTCCGTAATTGGAATGAACCTGGAGAATCAGTTATCACCAGCGTTCCCATGCCTGAGATTGTGCCTTTAAATAGAGGTATGAATATCATGCAATCTGAAGGCAGTTACATTACTTATTTGAAGAGGTATTTATTAACTAACTTGTTTTTGATCATGGAGAAGGATGTGGTTGATGCAATACCTCAAAATAATAGTGTGTCTGAGAGTGTTGTTGCAAGTGACCCTGTTCAGAAAGTTAGGGAGTATATTCATAGTAAAGATTCTACTTTAGAGATTACTCCTTTGATGATTAATCAGAATCGTCAAAAAATGGTTAAAACTGGAAAGTTAACCAAAGAGGAATCTAAAATAGTTTTTGAATGGTTTAAAAAAAAGGAGAGGGAGGCTAAACAATAACCTCCAATAATCCTGTTTGTGTGAGGTTAGTTTTCGCACAATTTAAAGCATCAGGCAGTACTGGATCCAATATTGTTAATTGGGATAATGTAGATGGTTGGTGGTGTAGCTGTGAAGACTTTCACTACCGTAAACATGAGTGTAAACATATACGAGAATGTAAAAGAAGAGTGAGATTATGAGTGGGGTTCCTAAAGTGCCTATTAGTTCACGTGTTAAGCCTAGTACTAAGGTTTTGATTGATAAGTCAAAGTATACTTCTGGGGAGATGTTGGATTGGGCTGCTCAACAATTTACTGATGAAAAGGAATTGGTGCGAATTAAAATTATGGATGTGGAAGATAGGATTCAGAATAAGAAGATTGATTTGATTGCTGATGAAATGGAGTTGGAGAATTTGCAAAAAATGTGGGTGAAATTGAATCCTGAATCTAAAGAATGTAGGGAATTACTTTCTGATTTGGTGGATGTGGAATCTAAGGATTATGCTGAATATTTGTATAATTCTCAAGGTGAGAGGAGTTATACTATGTTGTTGTCTAATAAGACTGCTAAGCATAGTTTGATGAGTGTTGCTAAGGAGAAGGGTTTGCCTAAGGAGGATTTTCTTAAAAGTGTTATTGAGCATTTAAAAATATTGTGTAATACACAGGTGTAATACATTTTTGCGAGTATAGTGGGGTAAAGTGTATTACTGTATTACGAATACTGTAATACAGTTTTCATAGGGATACTTGTTATTTTGTAATACATAGGTGTATTACATTTTTGAGAGTATTATTATTATATTATTATATTATTATTTTAAAAAATTATTAATTAATGATAAAATATCACAATGTTATAAAAAGGTGGAATAATGGAAATAAAAATCAAAATCCAAGATGACATATATCAACAAGCAAAAAACAAACTAGGAGATGAATTTGACAAATTCATCGAAGAACAATGCAAAACAGCAGCAAACATGAGAAGCCAAAAAGAAGAAGAAATACTTAAAAAAATCACAATGCACCAAACTAAACTAATGGATCTACAAGTTGAACTAATCAAAGAACAAAACAAAAACCAATCAAATGTAGAATCTACATTATTAAATGAAGTTATGATAATAGTAAATCGCATTCATACAAAATTAGGCAGTGTTGGTGAAAATCAATTAAAAAATATTAGCAATAATAAAAATGTCCCATTTTTATCAGTGCTAAATCATTGTAAAAAACAAGGATTAACAATCGTACCATTTAATGAAGTGCCAAAAAGGTGATGTGTATGGCTGATGATTTGGTAATTTTGGCTCAGTTTGTGAAACTGGGAAGATTACGAAAAAAAGTATTCATGGAATTGGCACAAAAAGAAATTTCTCAAATATGTAAATTAGGAGAAAAGAAAGGGAAGTATTGTACAAGTTCAACGTATCATGCAGTGTATGATTTGATTGATAAAGGTTTAGTGGAATATGTTGATCCAGATAGTAAAAGAAGAAAAGAGGTACGTTTAACTGATTTGGGTTATAATGTTTTTGAAAAATTAGATATTGTGTGTTGGTGATGGATATATGGGTAAAGTAGTTTTTAATATTGTTGAAACTGATTATGATGTTAGTAAGGATGAGGAAAAGTATCAGAAATTCAGGAAAGATTATCTTGAGAATTTAAGTGTTGGTGTTTGTAGGTTGCAGGAGCAGTATGGTTTGACTAGTTATAGGAGAGAGAAATTTATAAATCGTATCAGGTGTGAGGATCATGTTAGGCGTCGTAGTAATGGCAGATTTACTGTTTTAGAAAAGGTGGAATCATGAAGGATGTATGGCATGAGGTATTAAGAGATAAGCATGAGAGTTTTAAATGGAGTTTACTTATAGACACGGCAATTGAAACAGTGAGGATGTATAAGCAGGAGTATCTGTTAAGTAGGTATGGTGTAGCGGAACCATCTCAAAGACAACCCACACGGAATAAAAAGGAGATACAAAATGAAAACATTGAAGTTTAAACCGTATTTCTTTGAACCTTTAAGAAGTAGGAAAAAAATGGCTACAATAAGGAAATCTGATAAAGGATTGAAAAAAGGCGATATTGTAAGATGTATATTTGAGTGTAGGGATTTTGGTCTGTTTCAAGTAGTAAGGAGTGTTGAAACGGTTAAATTTAAAGATTTAGATAATGCTCGTGCTTGGTTTGAAGGTTATAGGCATGTTGATTTGTTGAAACATGAGTTAAAAAGTATTTATCCAGATATATGTGGGGATACTGTTTTGTTTCAGATTATATTTGAAAGACCAACACTACCATTACGACCTTTCAAAATTAAATAGGAGGATATTGAAAATGAATAATGAAGAAATTAATGAATTAACTGCCAAGATTGAGTCTTGTTGGGATGAGAATAATCCTGGTGATGTAAGAAGTTTTGATGAAAGGTTAAAACAGAAGTTAACTCCTGAGGAGTATGAGTTAATAACAAGTTGGAGGTAGATTTAATATGATTGATGAGACATTATTATTGGATGTTCTTGGTGAAAGTGAAAAAGAGTTTCGAAAAAAAGTATCCCGTATTCAAAAAGAATGTAATAATAGTTTAAGAGATATGGATTATGGTGCAGTTATGACTCATAGTGTTAATCTTCTTACTTTGATGAATGTTATTTGTATTCTTAATCAGTTGATGGAGGATATTAGTTCAGGTAAATTCAATACTGAAAATTCAGTTTCTTGTTGTGGTGGAGTATGTGGAAAACAATAACTTTAATCTATATGAAAGAGTATACATTAGTTTAAGTAGAACAGTCTCCAATTTTGAATGCATAAATGAAGAATTAAAACAGGAAACCATACATGAAGCATTAAAAAAATCACAAGTAATTAATGAATATGTGAAATATCAGGGTAAACTTTTACCTTTTCACATGTTTGTTTTTGAAGTGAAGAAAAACCTACTATCCAAAAATTTAGAAAGATGATAGGATGTTATTGAAGAAAACATTAAATGATCCACAAACAAGATTCTACATCAGCAAATGCAAATACTGTGGCAGAGTATTTATTAAGTTTGAGAATAAAACAGGTTATTGCAGGGAAGCTTGCAGGACCTGGGCGGTACGTGAGCAGAAAGCAAAGTATCAACAAAAACGTAGGAAATTAATTAATGATGGGGAGTTAATTAGTAATGAGAATAATAAGTTAGGTACTAGTTATTTATCTAAACATCGGAACAGTAATTTTAATAAAGAGTTGGTTAGTATTCGTAGAGAAGCTAAACGTATAGGTGTGACTTTATGAATAGACTTAATAGTATGGAAATTTAGTATAAAGTGATAGTGGGGGGTAATTTAGAAAAATAAATAAAATAAGTTTATTTGAAGAAATATTATTAATTTATTTAAAGAACATGTTGAATAAAAACAAAATATTAACTTATTTAATATCATTTTAAGAAATCTTTTAAATTATCGATAATATTGAATAAAAAAGGATCTAGAGGGGTTAATAATTTACTATATATTTGTATGCCTCCATCTTTAAATAATTTAATTTTAATTTTTTTATCTTTTGAATCTATTATAATTCCTGCAAGCTTTTGAGTAGCGTTAACTGTCTCATAAAACATTGAATCTGCCATAACATCAGAACCATATAATTGTCCTTTGTTAATATTATTTTCTCTATCTAATTTAGACATGTCAAGTCTATGAATATTATTATCTTTAATCTGATTATAATATATTATCTTCTAATTATTATTAATATTTAATTCCAACAATTACTAGTATTGGAGGGTAGTCAGTTTGAGATTCTGATTGGGGGTTTTGGATTTTAAAAGATATTATTAATTTAGTTGCTTTCTTTTTTGAGAGAAAATGGGGTATGTTAAAAATAGTATTTTAATAATATATTGTATTTTTTACTTATTTTTCTATTTTTCCACTTTATATTATTGAAGAGGAATAAAAAAAATTTTTTTCATAATTATATGTGGGAGGATATTATTGGATGCTAATACATTTTTTAAAAACATGAAACATGCAGAAATAGAGTGTCCTGTTTGTGAAAAACTGAAAAAAGATTGCAAAAAGGTTTACTATGATGAGTGGCATGATGAGTATGTTTGTAAAAAATGTGGATTAGTAATTAAAAAATAAATTAAGTAGAGTATTTATAAACTCCGGTTCATATTTTAATATATATTCGCCTTTAAATTATTAAATCTTATAATTTCTACATTCAAATAAAAAAAATACATGTTTATTTAGCTTCAATAAATAATTTATCCAATATGAGATTATAAATTTTTTATTATCTCTCTATTAATCATTAGTAAAAAAATATTCAGTTTTTTTGGGTTTCCTCCAAAATAAAGTGTTAATCATAATTGTGGTAAGAATTTTAAACACGTTTAATTAATATTCTTTCAGTTGAATTTATGGAAAAATAGTTTTATCTTCTTCAAAAAAAAGAGGCATGTATCTCAGTTTAGAATTAGTGTAAATCATGAAAAAGAAAAAAAAATGATTGTAATAAAAAATAGGATGGGGATAAAAATTGGGATATTTTTTTCGTTATTTTTTTTTCTTTTTCTTTTTGATTTACATTTTATAATAAATGTTGGTAATAGCTTATTTTTTTTATTGTAACTTAGTAACCACTCAAAAGTTGAGGGTGCAATTCCCTCCACCAACAATCCAAATATGGGTGGATAGTATCAATCTGGTAAATATGTATGGCTCCAGACCATAAGGTGCAGGTTCAAATACCTGTTTCACCCATTCAATAATTTTTTTTTAGGAGATGAGGATGTGACGCAAAATTTTTAGTTGAATTTTGTGTTTCTGATTTTTTATAA
>OGXQ01000654.1_pt1 | contig 27576 bp, 24 predicted proteins | sample 1576291 | NCBI WGS metagenome assembly OGXQ01 (sample SAMEA3541575, study PRJEB24748) | human gut metagenome | biome: human gut; feature: human-associated habitat; material: faeces | place: China | collected 2012 | reverse complement strand
TGGGTCTGCCCCAGCAGCTGGATCGTACCGTTACCAACGAAAAGGCAGCTTGGGTCAAGACCTTCCAGGATCTGACAGCTGTCATCGACTCCATGGGTCACTGTCTGTTTACCTCCTTCGCCATGGGCGCCAAGGAGTACACATAACAACTGAACGCCGCCACCGGAACCAACTGGACCATCGAACAGGTGCTGGAGATTGGCGACCGTATCTACAACATCGAGAGAATGTTCAACAAGGCTGCCGGTATGAAGCCTGAGGACGATCGTCTGCCCAAGCGGCTGCTGGAAGAGCCCGTTGTAAACGGCCCCTCCACCGGTATGACCTCCAAGCTGCCTCTGACTCTGCCCGAATACTACGAAGCTCGTGGCTGGGTCAACGCATTCCCCACCGATGAAACCCTGAAGAAACTTGGCCTGGACGAGTGTGTTGGCAAGTGATACAATATAATTAATGGGGAGGGGGCAAGTCCCCTCCTCGATTTCTTTTGCAAAGGAGAATTTTCATGATTGAAGTTCGCGTTTTTGCAACCTTGCGCCAAGGCAGGGATAAAGTCACGCTGCTATCGCCGGAGGGTATCGCCTGTGCTGGAGATATCCTTGACCGGATGAACATTCCCCAAGAAGAAGTGTCTATTCTGCTCATCAACGGTTTTCATCACAAGCCGGAATCAAACTCTTTCAATACGATTGCATAACCCCTCTTCACACAATCACCACCGTCCGATTCCGTAACATGCGTTGAGTCCGTCGGTCTACCGGTGTATCTCTTCGTCTGAAACGTTTGCCCCGGAATAGTTATATTTTCAATAGTGTTTCAGAAAATATTTTCAGCATGTTTTGACGAAAATTCATCAAAAAACCATTTCCCCCCGGGCGCGTCGGGGGTATTTGGAAGTATAGAAAAAGGGCTCCCCCACAAGGGAGAGCCCTTACAGACACCGTCATTCAACGACATTGACTGAAGTCGACCGAAGCACTCGAACCCACATTGCGAGCTGTAAACGATGTCAATGTGTTCGAGGTGACCGGCTTGCCACCCACATACGAACCCGTCACCGGCGAATACCGCACCACGCGCGTACCGCCATCCATGCTGAACAGTTTGTTTTTGAACAGCGAATCATCGGACGTTGAAGCGGTACTGTTGTTCATCACCGCCGTCAACACCGCATGCTCGCTCCACGCTCCCCCCGCACCGGTTGCATATGGTCTGGTTTTTACCACGACGAAACCATAATCATCAACTCGCCCGCCGGACCACGTGGCCTCTGTGTACTCAATCACAGCGCATTGCCGAATCCCATCGGCATCAGTGGTCACCAAAGTCAACCTGTCACCGCTGGCAGCCTCTTCCACACCTTCGGCATTGCGAACATATCGGTCCAGAGCCTGCACCGATGTAGCTATTTCCGTAGCCGATCTGGTGCGGATAGCATCGGCTGTGGTGGAATGCAAATATTGTACGATCGACACCGTGAACATGGTGGAAACAATGGCAAAAATAAACAATGAAACCATCATCTCCACCAGGGTAACGCCGCCTTCACCACGAGCACGCCTACGGAGCGCACGTAATAATCGGCGATTCAGACTGAATCCAGAGTTCTTCTCTTCCATAAGCCGTCCCGCTCCTTCAGACCCCGATCACATTCAGCAGTTCATTGGTGGTATACACGGCCGTTTTGTCTGCGCCAATATTGTCCGACCAGGTGACGCCTACCACCACGCGTACCATCGGCATATACGTTTTCGCCATAAAGGTGAATCCCTTAGTAGGAATGTTGTCCTGACTCAGGATGCTGGATCGCAGCGAGGCGTCAGGAGTACCGTCAAGACCGCTAATGGACGCATGCCCGTCAATACCCAGTTCCGAAGCGGTTCTACAATCCATGGTGCCGCTTTCCCGATAGCACTTCTCAATCACGGTGTTCACCGTATATGTAGTATGTTTGGCGTCTTTGCCCGTGGTAGTGCGCACCGGCTGAATGTACTTGCTCGTATCGGCATCCGGAGTGGCCGTAGCCTCCAAATCCGAGAATTGTGAGGTGATGGCCCCCACTGCCGTGAGATTCGCATGTGCTTTCTTCACATCATCCACACCCATGCCAGGCAGCAAATCCGTGTAATAGGAGGATGGCGCAGAAGTATGATCCGCTATCTGTGCGCGCATGCGTTCGATACCATCACTACCCAAAGCAATGGCTGCTGAACGCTGCTGCTGGGCATAAGAAGTACGAATCGCAGTAATCGCGAACTGTGCGGCGGCAAGACCTGTGATGCTCAGCACCACAATCGCCACCAATACCTCAACCAATGTGAAACCCGACTCGCCACGTTTCGGCAATCGTTTGACGTTATGTATTGCAAGCCCTGTCGCGGCATCATTTACCGCCCTACGCCAGCTGTGCTCCATGAGCAGCTCCTTCATGCAGTATCACCCCATCATCGGAGGCAACAGGAAAAATCACCGCAGAAAAGGCGGTGCATGAATATCTGTACTGTATCACGATTCCCTGCCAACGTTTTCACACCCTTCCAAACACCACATGACAATTGGCGTTTCAGTCACAAAGCCGCTAAACTATGCGAGTAGTAGTGCACAACACTGCAATCGTTAGCTCACATGACCATGAACAACTGAACATTCTCAGGCCCGCAAACACCTGTGTTCGCAAAGGGCCATAAGTCATACCGTGCGTTCCGGCGCATGGTCCAGGAGGTCATTATGAGCGACGCCGGTTCGGGAAGCCGTTTCCCTTTCCTCAAGCGCAATCGAAACGACGACACGCCGAGCGATTTCTCACAGCGCATGGATTTGAATTCCCCGGTCACAGGAGAAATCAACCAGATTTTCACGCCGAGCCAGCCACGCCATGCCGCTGCACCCAGCGACGCCACTAGCGACTTTCCCGCCATGCCCACATCCACCGAAGGCATGGACGAAAACACCGAACGCGAATATGCTATGGCGCTAGCTCAAGGCATGAGTCTGCCGTTCGTAGACCTCAACGAATACCAAGTAGACAAAGAAGTCATCAGCATGGTGCCGGACGACCTGTGCCGTCGCAACCAGCTGCTGCCATTGTCCATTGTCAACGGACGCATCACCGTGGCCATGGCCAACCCGAAAAACTTCGCCGCCATCGACGACGTGTCCGCCAGCACCGGCATGCCGGTCATTCCCATGGTGGCGATGCCTTCTCAGGTGAAGGACGCCATCAACCGGTACCTGCGCGCCAACGCGGAGCTGACCGAGCTGTCGCACGAAATCGCGGCGACCGCCAAGAAGGAAGTGGACCTCGAATCCGACAGCGGCGAGGACGCCTCCCCTGTGGCACGCTTCGTCAGCCTGCTCATCAACCAGGCCATCGACGACCACTGCTCCGATATCCACATCGAACCGCAGGAAGACGGTCTGCTCGTGCGCTACCGTATCGACGGTGTGCTGCACGTGTTCCAAAAGGCGCCGAAAGCCATGACCCAAGGTGTGATCAGCCGCATCAAGGTCATGTCCGATATGGATATCGGCGAGCGCCGTAAGCCGCAGGACGGCCGCATCACCGTCAAGCACAATGGTCAGAAGGTGGATCTTCGTGTGGCCGCACTGCCGACGGTATGGGGCGAGAAGATCGTCATGCGAATCCTGAGCACGCCTTCGGGCAATCTCAAGGTGGAGGATTTGAATTTCAGCCAGCGGAATTTCGACGTGTTCTCCAAGGCGTACAACCGTCCGTATGGTCTGGTGTTGGTCACCGGTCCTACCGGTTCGGGTAAGTCGACCACGTTGTATGCCACGTTGGGTGATGTGGCCCGTCCGGAAATCAACATCATTACGGTTGAGGACCCGGTGGAATTCCGTATGAGAGGCATCAATCAGGTTCAGGTGAACAACAAGGCCGGTATGACGTTCGCCGCGGCTCTGCGTTCGATCCTTCGTGCAGACCCTGATGTGGTACTCATCGGCGAGATTCGAGATCAGGAGACCGCCAACATTGCTATTGAGGCTTCGTTGACCGGCCATTTGGTGCTTTCCACCCTGCACACCAATGATGCGCCAAGCGCGGTGACACGTTTGACGGAAATGGGTGTGGAGCCGTTCCTATTGAGCTCGTCGCTTGCTGCGGTGATGGCTCAGCGACTGGCTCGCCGCCTGTGCAAGAAGTGCAAGCGTCAGGATACTGCCACCGAGGCGGAGCTTCGGACGTTGGGTGTTCCACACATGCCAGATACCCCTCTTCCGACGATATGGCGTCCGGTAGGATGCCGAGAATGCGCCAACACCGGCTATAGCGGCCGTGTGGCCATCCAGCAGGTCATGGGCGTGGATTCAACAATGGAGGATCTTATAGCCCGTGGCGCCACGTCGATTGATATTGACAAGGCGGCGAAGGAGCAAGGCATGACCACACTTCGTAAGGACGGTTGGCAGAAGGCGCTTCAAGGCATTACCTCCGTGGAGGAAGTGCTTCGCGTGACGGTGTAGGTTCCACCTGACGTTACATGCACCTATGCACCTCTCCGCACTTATAAAACACCTATAAAACGTTCGGTTGCGTCGGCGCGTCGAAGCGCCGGCACGACCGACATTTTCAGACAGCAACCCACCTATTAAAAGGACAATGATGACCATCGAGCAAACGTGGAACAATGGCGGATATCTTTCCGGTCTCAAAGGCGTGACCATTCCCAACAACACTCCATCGTTCAATGAGGATCCCCGCAAGGGACGTCATTGGTCTTCCGACAATGCGATTCAGGCAGATGATGAAAGCCTTAAGGGCATTTTCGCTTCGCTTAATTCAATGCCGACTGTAAGCCAGCAGGATGTGCAAATTCCCGACCCGCAGCCAGTTTCACAGTCTCAACCATCCGAACAGTCTGTTGCTCAACAACAGACTACGCAAGCCATACAACAATCGCAGGAAGCGCATGTTTTTCCAACAACAATCGACCGTCAACCAGTCGGTACCGGCAGCCTGCAGTTTGATGAGGACACTGACGCGACCCAGCAAAATCCCGCATATGAGGAGCATGGGCCGATCCAGCAGATCGACAGCAATCCACCGTCCTTCGTACCGGGTGCCACACCATTCGCTAAGCGACAGGCCGACATCGCCGAAACCGCAGCGCAGCAGATGCCTCCGACCATCACTCACATTCCGCAGGACGCAGCTTTCCAAAGGCCGCAGCCACAGCAACAGCAGATGAGTCAGCCCCAGCCGCAGACCAGGCCATTCGCGGATTTCGTAGTGCCTGAAACCAACGACGCCGACGAGGATGCCGTTCCGGAAGAACGTAAGATCAAGGCCGAGCAGGTCGAACAGACGCTGCGCACCGAACATCCGGACGCGGACGACGAATTCGTGTCGGCCATCCGCCAGCTGGTTGAGCTCAATGCGTCCGATTTGCACTTGGTAATCAACGACCCGCCAATGCTGCGCGTGGATGGCAAGCTGCGCCCCGCCAAGGGATTGAGCGTGTGGACGAAGGATCACACGTACGAAGCAGTGAAAGTCATGACCAACGAATTGGAGATGGAACGTTTCAAAGATGATCTGGAACTTGATATCTCCTTCGCCATTGGCGACCTGTTGCGCTTCCGTGTGAACGTATACCGCGACCGTATGGGCGTATGCGCCGCGTTGCGTACCATTCCTACGGAAATCAAAACCGCGCAGGAACTGGGAATTGACCCGCGTATCGCCGACCTTGCGCTGTTGCCGCGTGGTCTGGTGCTTGTATGCGGCCCGACCGGTTCCGGTAAGTCGACCACACTGGCCGCAATCGTGGACAAGGCGAATGCGGAACGTGCCGACCATATCATCACCATCGAAGACCCGATCGAATTCGTGCATCAGCATAAGCGTTGCGTGATGAGCCAGCGAGAAGTGGGCACTGATACGAAAAGCTTCGCAGAAGCGCTGAAACGTGCGCTGCGTGAGGATCCGGACATTATCGAAGTCGGTGAGCTTCGAGACTTGGAAACCATTTCCACCGCACTGACCGCAGTGGAAACCGGCCACTTGGTGTTCGCAACCCTTCATACTCAGGACGCCGGCTCCACCGTGGACCGTCTCATCGACGTGTATCCGGAAAACCAGCAGCAGCAGATTCGCGTGCAGGTAGCTTCCACCTTGCGTGCCGTGATCGTACAGACACTGATTCCGCGCGCTACCGGCCATGGCCGTGCACCAGCCACTGAAGTGATGATCAACACTCCGGCCGTTTCCTCACTGATCCGCAGTGGCAAGGCGCATCAGATTCGCACCGTGCTACAGTCCGGCGAGAAGGAAGGCATGCACACGCTCGACCAGGATTTGGCGCGACTGGTGAACAAGGGCACCATCACGTTCGAGGATGCGTTGGTGAAGGTGCAAGTGCGTGAAGAGTTCGAGAAGCTCTGCGGCGCACGTTCCTCGTTCTAAGGATGGTCGGCACGGCTGGCGCGTGGTATGCCCATATGTCCAATGGCGGTTCCGCAACATGGAATATGACGGAACCGCCATGATCCATGCGCGGCCACGCAATAATCGCAAAGTCACGCAGCAATCGCGCGTATTTCGAACGCAACGGGAAACAGGAAACATGAGTTCTGCAACAGTAGCAGCCACAGACAACAGAACACGATGCGACGCAATTCGGCATTGGCTCACGCCTCATCGTTTGCACTGCATCGTGCTCGCGGCGTATGTCATCGTGGTGGGCACGGTGATGTGTTTCCACGAACCATGGTTCGACGAGGCGCAAGCCTGGCTCATCGCGCGCGACTGCTCGTGGCGGGAGATGATTCTGGAACGTCCACACTATGAGGGGCATCCGCCTCTGTGGTGGATGATGCTCGCCGCACCCGCAAAACTCGGCGTACCCTACGAGATCGGTCTGAAAAGCATCAATCTGGCATGCGCCACACTCATGATCTGGCTGTTGGAATTCAAAACCAAACTGCCGGAACCATTCAAAGTCATCCTGCCGTTCTCCTATTTCCTGTGCTATCAGTACGGCGTCACGTCGCGCCCCTATGCGCTGATGGTCGCCGCCATGCTGCTGGTGGCTATCAACTGGAAAACCCGCGACGAGAAACCATGGCGCGAAGCGCTCAGCATGATGCTGCTGTGCCTGACCAGTTCATATGGACTGGTAATCGCCGGCATGTTCGCGGCGAATTGGGTAGTGCGGTTCGTCTGGCAGGAACACTCGTTGATACGTAACCGGCGACGGTTCATCGCGCTGCTGGCGCTGCTCGCGGCGGCGATGGCCATACTGATCGACGTGATGCCCGCAAAAGACGTGTATTCCGGCAATTTCGACATCTCCGGCATGACACAGCCGGCACCACTATGGATACAAATCTGCAATTCCTGGCTGCTGCTGCCGGCCGAAGCATTATTCACCTCGACGGTGTCGGACACGAATCTGGTATTCATCGGCCTATCACCGACACTGCTGTACACGGGAACCGTGTCATGCCTCATGTGGGCCCCGCTCATCCACATCAGCCGACGTCGGCACAACGCAATGCTGCTGCTGAGCTCGTACACAGTGATGTGCTTGGTGTTCGCGCAGCATTTCTCTATGCACCATCTGGGCATCCTGCTGGGATTCTTCATCGCGGTGCTCGCGATTGACTGCGACGAGCGACGTATCGGCGTGGATGATTGGCCGGCCTGGTGCGCCACCATGGCCGACCAATTCGCCGGCAAGCTTGGGGTGAAGAAAGCGCGCAACTATCTCATCATGCTGAAGGCCCTCGCTTTAGGTGCCATGCTAATCAGCGTGTATTGGACGATCAACGCCAGCATATGCGACATACGATACGAGTATTCCTCATCCCGGACGGTGGCCTCGTTCATCAAGACCAATCATCTGGAGCAATACCGTTGGATGGCTGGCTGGACTCGCATCAATTCCATGAATGCGTCCCCGGACGTCAAAGCACGAATCAAGCAAGGCGGCTACTGCGCCAATGGCAAGGATTGCATCGACTACACATCATGGGTGAGCGGAACACTGGTCACCGCCGACCCGTACTTCAAGCGTACGCTCATGTCCAATGCCTACAAAGGGCGCAGCTACATCTCTTGGGAATGGTGCATAGACCCCTATGCCGGCAAACAAGACATCGAAACCTGGAGATCATGGGGCGAACCCGAATTCTACGACACCATCTATCAGCCGTTCTTCTTCAGCGCCCTCGGCTATGACCGGAACGACTACACGAAAATACGCATCGCCGAAACCGTCACGCCATGGAAAGACCAGCGATCGCGCGGTTCCGTGGAAATCTACGTACGCAACGACATCTACAAGAACGTCCTGCACTCCCCTGACACCGGCATCGCATGGCCGGATGGAGCCAAACGGCGGTAGATGGGAGCATCGGTACATCACACGAGCAAGGTAGTCTGAGAATATGCCGTACCACAACCCGAATTCACGCAGCCGGCGGAATGTCCTACGTATCGTGGGCGTGCTCGTCGTGCTTGCCGTCATCGCCGGCGTCGCCAATTTCCTGCACGCCACCACCAGCGAAGCGGCCGGCAACGTCAAGCCGCAGATCGAAACCATGCAAGGCATCCGGCAGACCGCGCAGGACAGCATCACGTTCGCGCAGGGCCTGGATGATCCGGACCGATTCGCCGCGCACATCGAAACCGTGCAGCAGTGCATGGACGATTACGACCGGCTTGCCGACGCCAAGCAGATCAAGTATCTGCTGTCGGACAATCTGCAGGAACGCATCATCGGACTGTTGTACCGCAACCAGCAGCGCACCATCATCGACAGCATGCGCGTGGCGGCACATAATCTCGACGGACAGACCAAGGAGCTGCTCAGCGCGGTCGACGCGGCCATGGCGGATGATTTCAGCCAGCATGCGGCGCAATGGCTGCTGCAGGTGGATGATCCGACGCAGGCGAACGAGCTCATCGACCGATACGGCAAACAGCGCGCGTATGCATCGATGAGGGAGATGCTCGCCGACCTACGGTCGCTGCACAAACTACGCTCGGACGTGAAACAGCAGGTCTCGACTGCGGTCAGCAATCTGCATAACGCGGAAGCCGCAGCGGCTGCGATCGCCGTGCCCGAACGCAACGGTGATCTCGATCCGGCCGGATGGTACACGCTCGCCACGAACGTGGCATCGACGATGGGCGTGCAGATCGAACAGACCATGGAATTCAACTGCGGCGGCCAGTCAGGTGAGAATCCGAGTGGATTCGTGGCTGCGTATTACTGCCAGATGCCCGACCGCTCGCAGAGGAATGTCGTGCATATCCTCACCACACACCCGGATTGGACGCAGACCGCGCGAAGCCCCTGGCTGGTGGACATGGTCAAGCACGAACTTTCGCACCGTTCGATCATGATCTCCTGCGGCACCACGCAACCGACAATCGCAGCCGACCGTACGGAGGCGGTGACGAATTCCTATTCGGTGCTGTTTTTCGGGGCCGACCGCGACCGCATCACGAATCAGCAGCAGGGTGTCGCCGAATACGCGATGGATGCATCCAGCGATCAGCTGGCCACCGCCATCCACGATGGCAATTGCGGGTGAGGTAAGCCAGTTCTCGCTTGGCGACTATTGCACATCCTTGAATTCGATAGTCCAGTTCTTCGCGTCGTCGCCAAGCACATTGCGCACATACTGCTCTAGAATAGTCCGCGCGCGAGCTTCGGCTTGGGCAAGCAACGCCGAATCGGTTTTCGCCTGCTTCAGCATGCTTTGCTGGGCCTTATCAAACATTTCCGTTTTCTCTTCGGCGGTAATCGAAGTGGCGAAACCAGTGCTCACCAGCGGTTTGCTGAACGACTTCTCATTTACGTCCGGATTATCCAACACGTGAGCTGGAGGCACGGTAATGATTACTCTATGACCGTTGGCATCTGGACTAATTGTTACTTTATCGGCATCAATACCGTACTTCACGATGCCACTGTATTCCATCCACATACGTTTGTAGCCATTATTGAAGAACCACGATCCCTCATGACTGAGCTTGGCCGTGTTGTGGTAATAACATTTTAATGTGGCCATCTGTGCGATATACGTGGCATTCGAGAAAGTTGGGATAGCTTCTTTCTTTTCCTCGCCGCACCCTACAGCAGAACATGCAAGCGTAGCAACACATAATGCGGCAATCGCACGTTTCATGGAACGATTATTCGTCAGCATGCGCGGTCTCCTTAGTGAGCTTTACGGTCTCGGCCTTCTGCAATTTGTATCCTTTTGCTTCCACGAGATCCTTGGTCAACGCATCCACAGTTTGTTCAAGATTGCTGGCAGCAATAGAAATAATGTCTCCGTTTGTCTTGGTCTCCTGTTGCGCATCCTGCTTGCAAAGCTTGATCACCTCATCAATTTCAACGGACGGATTGTTCTCGAAAAAGTCGAGGCTGCCGCTATCAACCACGACGTCCCCAATAGTCGGCTTCGGCAGAATCGGAGTGACGGTCTTCGCGGTATCGTCCACTTCGAACGTGATATCGCTCATCTTGACGCCAGCAGTCACCGTCGCCTCATATGCAACATGCCACTTGTCCTTACCAGCATTGTCTTTCTTTACAGCAACACCGCCATAATGGAATTTCGCGGTCGATAGATCGTCGATATTCACAGCCGCCTGCAACTGGCTTTCCACACTGATGGTAGATTCGGTCCTTGCATTGTCAAAAACAGGTTTAACGACACCGTTCCACACAAACAGGACAACTGCAACAGTGACAATTGCCGCAACAGCGCCAAACAACACCTTACGCAACTTTTTTGCACTGAAATCGCCGAACAACCTATCGCAAAGACCGCCCCGCCTCCTTCGACTCCCGCCATTTCTCGCCAACGCACATTCCTTTCACGGTTCTCTTCCGTCAACAATTCTATCCCCGCATGCAAATACATAGGGGCATCACAAACGTCTCAGGAAATAATACGGGGAAGCCCATCTCGTGGAATGATTATCGGAAATAATTCGATATTTTAATAACGTTTTCATCATAATGAAAATGCCAGCCATGTCTTCCTGCAGAGCAGGACAGCACACATACCACTTACTACTTCCACGCCGGCATAAACATTCGGATGGAATACTCAAAAGAGCGTGGAAGAGGCGACCTGCTATTCAGCACACGAAATGCTGCAGCCGAACGTACAATGGTCGCCCCATGTCTTCGTATTCGGCGATGCCGTTTTTGGACTAAATCAGCCAATCGGTCACGTCCTTCTCGGAAACAGATTCCGAGAAACGATGCCCGGTAAGCCATGTACCACTGCCTGCCATTTTCTGGAGCGTGGATGCACTGTTGCCGATATCGGAGCTGGCGGAAGTGCAGAACGGAATGATCGTCTTACCTGCGAAATCGTTGGATTTGACGGAATCGTTCACCAGCCAAACAGGTGCCATCCACCAAATCGGGAAGCCCAGATACACAGTGCTGCCGGCACCGACCATGTCATGGGCCGGAATCACTCGCGGCCAGCACGTTCCTTGACATAACCGACGAAGCGGTCGACCGCCTCAGGGGTGTCGTGGCGAAAAAACATGCTGGTCTTGGTGTCAAGGCCCGCGATGGTTGTCATCTCGCTGTCGGAGAGCCGGAAATCGAAGATGTTCAGGTTTTCTTCCATGCGCTCCTTGTGCGTGGACTTGGGCAGAGCGACGATGTCGCGCTGAGTGAGCCAACGCAGGATCACCTGCGCGACGGACTTGCCATGTACCTCGCCAATCTTGGCCAGGGTGGGATTGGAGAACATGTTCTGCATGCCCTCCCCGAACGGAGCCCATGCTTCCTGAGCCACGCCCCGCTTGACCATGTTCTTGCGAGCTTCGATCTGCTGGTTGAGCGGATTAGTCTCGACCTGATCGACCATCGGGGCGATCTCATTGAAGGCGACCATATCGGCCAGACGATCCGGATAGAAGTTACTCACGCCGATGGCGCGGATCACGCCGTCCTTGTAGAGCTTTTCGAGTGCACGCCACGCGCCGTAGGTATCGGAAAACGGCTGGTGCAGTAACACCAGATCGAGATAGTCGGTGCCAAGCTTCTTCAAGGACACATCGACGGACCTCAGCGTGTTCTCATAGCCGTAATTGCTGATCCAGATCTTGGTAGTGAGGAACAGATCCTTACGATCGATACCGGAATCCTTGATTCCTTGGCCGACTTCGGCCTCGTTGAAGTACGACTGTGCGGTGTCGATATGGCGGTACCCGGTCTCGATGGCCTCGCGCACGCAGCGAGGAGCATCGTCCTTGCTGATCTGGAAGACGCCGTATCCGATCTTCGGAATCTCAACACCGTTGGCAAGTTTCACGTATTCCACTGTTTTTCCTTCCATAAATTCGTCGGTATTCAGTGCCGGCATGTATGCCGTTCTGACCCCCAAGATAAAATCCGGTAGCTGCTACCGGTCAAATTACGGCACGCCGGTACTATCTACCGGTATTAATAACCGGAAATGTGACATGATAGGTACAAACAAAAAAGAACAATGCGCCTCAAGCCCGACCCCATCCGGCGGCACCCGCCGAACGTCCTGCCGCGCAGCGTCCGAAAGGAGCCACGTATAGCAATCACGGCAGTGCCACTCCATAAGAACATGAAAACCTATACGATGAAGCAGGCCTGCAAACTAACCGGCATGAATTACGAAGCATTGAAGTTCTATTGCAATTCAGGACTCGTGCCCGGTCTCAAACGAGACCAGAACAACCGACGCGTCTTCGACGCGCGATGCATCGCATGGATCAACGACCTGACATGCCTCAAACGCTGCGGTCTGGGCATCAAGGAGATGCGGCACTACACGCAGCTCTGTCTTGAAGGTGAGTCATCGATACCGGAACGTCAGGAAATCCTTGCCGAAAAACGCGAGCATCTGGAGACGCAATGGAGGAACTGCGTAAAGCCATCGCCTACATCGATGAAAAACAGCGCTTCTACGCCGACGTGACTGCCGGCAGGACGGCATACTGCAGCAACGTCATCGACACGACGCAAAGCGACTGACTGCGTTCCGTAGGTGATTTTTGCGTTCCGTAGGCGGTCAGCTTCGAATCCGGACACGAGCAAACGCCTAATTCCAGGCATCTCGCCGATGCTTATCCGGCAGCAACCACCTACGGAAGCCCAAAATCACCTACGGAATCGCGCCTGTCAAGGGACGCAGATAGATTAAGCACTGTTGTAAACATGCGGGGGTGCTTGATGGCCAAGTCCATCAAGCTGAGATAGGCATGAACGCCTGACCCTTTGAACCTGTTGGTTAGGACCAACGTAGGGAGCAGATCATGAGCGATGACTCATCCGCCAATGACGCACTCGGCACATTGCGTGCCGCCATCAAACAAGCCGTCACGGACGTGCATGAGCAGACACCACTGGCGCAGTCGTTCACCAATTTCGTGACCATCAATCTCGTTGTCAACGCACAGCTTGCGGCGGGCGGCACCGCGGCCATGAGCTATCTGCCGGATGATGTGATCGCCACCGCCGAAATCGCCGGATCGAACTACATCAACGTGGGCACGTTGCTGCCGTTCTTCAAGGACGCGCTGCCGGAAATCGCGCGCAAACTGCACGAAAACGGCAAGACGTGGGTGCTAGACCCGGTTGCTGCGGGCATTGGCGAAACACGCACGTTCATTCTTGAATCGTTCCGTGACGCGCCTCCGACCATTGTGCGCGGCAATGCGAGCGAGGTCATCGCGCTTGATGCGATGTGGGGGCTGGCCGACGCCGACAGCACTGATCCGACCACGCGTCCGGCTGGAGTGGAGGCCGTTGACGAGGTCGACGCGGCCATCGACGCGGCCAAACGTGTGGCCCGCCATTTGGCGAAGCACTCTCCCGTCGGCAAGGGCGCGGTTGCGGTGTCCGGCGCGGTTGATCTGGTGACCGACGGCGAGCGCACGTTCCGCCTGCCCGGAGGCAGCGCGATGATGACGAAGATCACCGGCGCCGGCTGTTCGCTCGGCGGCGTGACCGCAACGTATCTTGCCGTGGCCGAGCCGCTGGTCGCCGCCCTTGCCGCGTCGCTGCTGTATGATCGTGCGTCCGAAATCGCCGAAGTCAAATCCGATGGCCCCGGTTCGTTCCAGGTAGCGCTGCTCGACGCGCTGTGGAACGTCACCGCCGACCAGGTGGCCGCGTCCGACATCATCGAAACCAACTGACCGCAACGTTCCGTGGATGGTTTCGCACCATCGCAATCGTATATACGGAATATATACGTTCAGTGCGGTGCGACGGAAAATAAACGGAAAATAACAAGACTTCTTCTGGAGCACTTACCCAAAGAACAACAAAGGGGAAACCAATGAATAATTATCCATTCGCCTCGATGCGCGACTGCTTTGATATGAGCGCGTATTTCGTGGTCGGTCCGCAGGATTGCAAGGGCCGGCCGGTGACGGATGTGGTGGATGACGCGTTGCGTGGGGGCGCGACGTTCATCCAATTGCGCGCCAAGAACGCGGATGCGAAGGATATCACCGAAATGGCCCGCGATATCGCGCAGGTCATCAAGAACAGCGGCAAGTCCGATTCCGTGGCGTTTGTGATCGACGACCGCGTGGATGTGGTGTGGCAGGCGCGCGACAAGGGCATCAAGGTGGATGGCGTGCATATCGGCCAGACCGATATGGAACCGCAGGAGGCTCGCGCGCTGCTCGGCGAGGATGCCATCGTGGGCCTGTCCGCCGAGACCGAAAGTCTGGTGAAGCTTATCAACGAGCTGCCGAGCGGCTGCATCGACTACATCGGCGCCGGCCCGCTACATGTGTCTACCACCAAGCCGGAGGCTTCCGTGGGCGGCAACGACGGTTCCGGGCACACGCTTGACGAGGAACAGATCAACGCGATTTGCGCGGCGAGCGAGTTCCCGGTAGTGGTCGGCGGCGGCGTACATGCCGACGATATGGAGATGCTGGCCCGTTCGAAGGCGGCCGGCTGGTTCGTGGTGTCCGCGATCGCCGGTGCCGACGATCCGGAAGCGGCCACCCGCGAAATGGTGACGCGCTGGAAGGCGGTGCGCGGCGACGCGAAGCACGGCTATGCGCCGCGTGTGAAGTAGTCCGTCGTACAGGAAATCGACAAGCCCGCTGAGATGAGCGAGAAGTTCCGCAAGGGTGGTTCTACACTGTATCAGTGAGCTCAGTGAAGATAATCAATGAATCAGTGAGCCTAATAAGGAGAGTTACCATGACTAGCACATTGCCACCGGTATTGAGCATCGCAGGATCGGATTCGTCCGGCGGTGCCGGCATTCAGGCGGATTTGAAGACCATGCTCGCCAACGGCGTGTTCGGCATGACCGCGATCGCGGCGCTGACCGCGCAGAACACCACCGGCGTGACGATGGTCACCAACACTCCCCCGGAAATGCTTGCGGCGCAGATCGACGCGGTGTTCGAAGACATTCCGCCGGTGGCGGTGAAGATCGGCATGGTGTCCAGCGCCGAGCTCATCACCGTGATCGCCGACCGTCTGACCGCGCACAACGCGAAGAACGTGGTGCTCGACCCGGTGATGGTGGCCACGTCCGGCGCGAAGCTCATCGAGGATGATGCCATCGCGGCGCTGACGTCCAAACTGTTCCCGCTGGCCACCGTGATCACGCCGAACATGCCGGAGACCCAGGTACTGTGCGACTTGGCCGTAGAGCAAGGTGCGGGCGCAATCGACTATGAGAACGGCGAATCCATCTCCACCGAGAACGACATGGTGACCGCAGGTCATCTGCTCGCCGGCCATTTCGGCTGCGCGGTGCTCGTCAAGGGCGGCCACGGCACGCATGACGCGAGTGACGTGCTTGTCGAGCCGGATGGCAAGATCACCTGGTTCCGTTCCCGTCGCATCAACAACCCGAACACGCACGGCACCGGCTGCACGCTGTCTTCCGCCATCGCCAGCCATTTGGCTCTTGGCGAGGCGCTGCCGACGGCCGTCGACCATGCCAAGCTGTACCTGACCGGCGCTTTGGAAGCGCAGCTCGATCTTGGACATGGTTCCGGTCCGATGGACCACGCGTGGAAGTGGCGTTGAACCAAGCCACGCAAACCACGCGAACCACGGCAGCCGTTGGAACAGTACAACAAGTAATCGCACGAAAACACACGAGACAACGCTGAGAAAGGTAATCATGACGCTCGATCGCAACGCAGAAAAGCAGGAAGTGCCCGTCAATCCGGAAACCGGCAAACCGTATATCAACACGCTTGCCGCAGTAGCCATCTCCCCCGCCGGAGCCAGCCCGGAGAAGTCCACGTACGTGGCGCAGGCCGTGGACGTAATCCGTGAATCCGGCCTGCCGAACGAGACGAACGCCATGTTCACCAACATCGAAGGCGACATCGACGATGTGCTCAAGGTGATCCGCGACGCCACCATGAAGCTCGCCGGACAGGGCTACCGCACCGACGTGGTGATCCGTCTCGACATCCGCCCCGGTTTCGAAGGACAGATCCACGCCAAGCAGGAACTGGTAAACGAGATTCTGTCGAAATAACCCCCTTTACAGTGGTGAAACGAAACCATTCCATGTAAAAAAGCACGCTTTTTCTCGAAAAAGGCGCGCTTTTCGTGTTCATTTGGGTATAGTGTTGCGATTATGACGACAATGAAGGAAATCGCCGAACAAACGGGGGTATCCATCTCCACTGTATCCCTGGTGCTCAACGGACGCGACGAAGGCAGGGTAAATCCCGCGCTCGCCAAACTCGTACGCAACAAAGCGACCGAGCTCGGGTACAAAATCAATCCGTTGGCGCGAAGCCTGCGTACCAACAAAACCCGAATCCTCGGCTTCATCAGCGAGGAAGTCGCCACCACACCGTACGCGGGCGGCATCATTCTGGGCGCGCAGGACGCGGCCAGCGCCTACGGCTACATGCTGTTCACCGTCAGCACCGACGGCAAGGCGAGCGAGGAAAACGAGATCGCCACACTGAAAAGGTACGGCGTGGACGGATTCTTCTATTCGAAGATGTCGAACCGCATCGCACATGTTCCCGAATCGTTGAACGAATACCCCGTGGTGATGGTGGACGCCACCGACCACGAGAACAAAGTGCCCAGCATCGAGCCGGACGAGTTCATGATCGGCTACGACGCCACGAATCGGCTGATCCAGGCCGGATGCAAACGCATCGCATACGTGGGTTGCGCGGAAAACATGATCGCGCAGGACGGTCGTCTTGCCGGCTACCGCACCGCGTTGCAGGAGGCCGGACGTGCGTTCAACCCATCGCTGGTATGCAACGTAGTGCACAACGGTCCAGCTTTACGCGCCGTGAACAAGTTGTTCGACGACGAGCATCCGGACGGCTTCTTCTGCTTCAATGATGCGCGCGCCTGGTATGTGTACGAATGCGCGGCAAGAAGAGGGCTTACGGTAGGCAAGGATATTTCCGTGGTCGGCGTGGACAACCACCGCGTGTTCGCAGAGACACTTGAACCGCAGCTGACCACCGTCGAACTGCCACATTACGAAATGGGCTATTGGTCAGCCTGCAAGCTGATTTCCATGATTGAAGGCAAGGATGTGGATACCAGTTCATGTCCATCCGCCAGAGCTTCCCTGCCGCCGCTTGATGCGCCGATTCCGGCGAAGATCCACTGCGCATTGTTGGAAAAAGATTCCGTCATATCCTGATTTTTCTGTTTTTACAACGATTCAAATGCTTACGATTGTTCGCACAGCCATTTTCTATACATGAAAATTGTGCGTTTGTTCACGACACGCCGAATAAAGCAATCGTGCCAACAGTCCGCCAGCAGTTGATTCAGGCTTAATTTCAACTATCCGCAAATCCTTACAAACGTTTGACGTCAAACGATTGACGTCAAACGTTTGACGTAGCAGTTGCAACATGCTATCTTGAAGCCATGTTCGCTTTTCGGCACGGCAGCTGAAATCCGAGCAGACGCAAGCCAAAACAACATCGGAAGCGATCGCTGCCGCGCGGCAGCGGCACCGTGAAGAGAAAAAGAGAATCAAAATGGCAAGTAAAACACGTTCTGTATGGAAGAATCCTTCCTATCTGCAGAGCTCCTTCGGCATTTTCATGTTCTTCTGCTCCTGGGGCATCTGGTGGTCCTTCTTCTCCCGCTGGCTCACTGACCCGACCCACGGTCTGGGCATGAGCTCCGCGGAACAGGGCCAGATCTACTCCATCAACTCCTTGGCCACCCTGGTCATCATGTTCGTTTACGGCACCATTCAGGACCAGCTGGGCATCAAGCGTAAGCTCGTGATCTTCATCTCTGCGGTCGCTGCATGCGTTGGCCCGTTCGTCCAGTTCGTGTACCAGCCGATGCTGACCGCCGGCGGCACCACCCGATTCATCGGCGTGCTTCTCGGCTCCATCGTGCTGTCCGCAGGTTTCATGGCCGGCTGCTCCCTGTTCGAAGCCGTCACCGAACGTTACTCCCGTAAGTTCGGCTTCGAATACGGCCAGTCCCGCGCTTGGGGCTCCTTCGGCTACGCTGTCGTGGCACTGTGCGCAGGCTTCCTGTTCAACATCAACCCGCTGCTGAACTTCTGGGTTGGTTCCATCTGCGGCCTCGGCATGCTGTGCGTCTATGTTTTCTGGGTTCCGGCCGAGCAGAGGGAAGAGCTCAAGAAGGAAGCCGATCCGAACGCGGCTCCGACCAACCCGTCCTTCAAGGAGATGCTCGCTGTTCTGAAGATGCCGACCCTGTGGGTGCTCATCGTCTTCATGCTGTTCACCAACACTTTCTACACCGTGTTCGATCAGCAGATGTTCCCGAACTACTACGCTTCCCTCTTCCCGACCACTGAAATCGGCAACGCCACCTACGGTACCCTGAACTCCTTCCAGGTGTTCCTTGAGTCCGCCATGATGGGCGTCGTCCCGATCATCATGAAGAAGATCGGCGTGCGCAACTCCCTGCTGCTCGGCGCCACCGTGATGTTCGCCCGTATCGGTCTGTGCGGCGTGTTCCATGACCCGGTCACCGTCTCCATCGTCAAGCTGTTCCACTCCATCGAGGTACCGCTGTTCTGCCTGCCGGCGTTCCGTTACTTCACCCTGCACTTCGACACGAAGCTGTCTGCCACCCTGTACATGGTTGGTTTCCAGATCGCTTCCCAGGTCGGCCAGGTGATTTTCTCCACCCCGATGGGTGCTCTGCATGATGCCATGGGCGACCGTCCGACCTTCTTCACCATCTCTGCCATCGTGTTTGCGGCTCTGGTCTACGGCTTCTTCGTCATCAAGAAGGATGATCAGGAAGTCGGCGGCGATCCGTTCTACACCGATAAGCAGCTCAAGGCCATGAAGGCCGCTGGTGCGGAAGTGAAGGCCTGAGTCTCAGCCCGTACTAAGTCGGCGTACGGCGTCGATGGTGGTCGCAACCTACATCCCTTCTCCCGCGATCATCATCGGTACCGTACGCGTCATAACAACAATCGTGGGGTCCGAAGCGTTTCCCTTTTTCCGCTTTGGGCACCATCTTCAAAAAGCTTTTTACCCAACAATTCATAACCCAGATTCAGAAAGGCATTCAACGATGACTGGCTTTACTCCGGACGCACCTGTCCTTCACGAAATCAAGAACCACAGCGAGGAACTCGCCAAGGCCGAGGCCGGCGTCGCGGCCTTCGCAGCCAAGCGTAACAACCGCTGGTATCCGAAGTTCCATATCGCCTCCAATGGCGGCTGGATCAACGATCCGAACGGCCTGTGCTTCTACAAGGGCCGTTGGCACGTCTTCTACCAGCTGCACCCGTATGGCACCCAGTGGGGTCCGATGCATTGGGGTCACGTCTCCTCCACCGACATGGTCAATTGGAAGCGTGAGCCGATTATGTTCGCCCCGTCTCTGGAAGAGGAAAAGGACGGCGTCTTCTCTGGCTCCGCAGTGATCGGCGACGATGGCAAGCTCAGGTTCTACTACACCGGCCACCGTTGGGCCAACGGCAAGGACAACACCGGCGGCGACTGGCAGGTGCAGATGCTCGCCGAACCAGACAACGATGAGCTGACCAGCGCCACTAAGCGCGGTATGGTCATTGATTGCCCGACCGACAAGGTGAACCACCACTACCGCGACCCGAAGGTCTGGAAGACCGGCGACAAGTGGTACATGACCTTCGGTGTCTCCTCTGCCGAGAAGCGCGGCCAGATGTGGCTGTTCTCCTCCGATGACATGGTCAAGTGGACCTATGAGCAGGTGCTGTTCGAGCATCCGGATCCGGACGTGTTTATGCTTGAGTGCCCGGACTTCTTCCCGATCAAGGACGTCGAAGGCAACGAGAAGTGGGTTATCGGCTTCTCCGCCATGGGTGCCAAGGCTTCCGGCTTTATGAACCGCAACGTTTCCAACGCCGGCTACATGATTGGCACGTGGACTCCGGGAGAGGCATTCCAGCCGGAAACCGAGTTCCGTCTGTGGGATTGCGGCCACAACTATTATGCTCCGCAATCGTTCAATGACGGCGAGCGTCAGATTGTATACGGCTGGATGAGCCCGTTCGTTGAGCCGATTCCGATGCAGGATGACGGCTGGTGCGGCAATCTCACTCTGCCGCGTGAGATCACGCTGGGCGCCGACGGCGATCTGCACACCGCTCCGGTTGCCGAGATGGATGGCTTGCGCGAAAACACTACCGATTTCGGCGCAATCTCACTTGGTGTCAATGGCGAGCAGACCATTGCTGATGATGCTGAAGCCGTGGAAATCGAAATGACCATCGATCTCAACGCCTCCACTGCGGAACGTGCTGGTCTGAAGATTCATGCGACTGAAGATGGCGCTTACACGTACGTGGCGTTCGACGATCAGATCGGTCGTGTGGTAATCGACCGTCAAGCCGCAGCACAGGGTGATCGCGGCTACCGTACCGCCCCGCTTTCCGCCGAGGAACTGGCTTCCGGCGAACTCAAGCTGCGCGTGTTTGTGGATCGCGGCTGCGTGGAAGTGTATGTGAACGACGGACGCCAGGCCATGAGCTCTTTCAGCTACGCTTCCGAAGGCCCGCGCGCCATCAAGCTTGTTGCCGAATCCGGCACGCTCAAGGTCAAGTCCCTGGTGCTTCACCACATGAAGTCCATCGGACTGGAATGATAGACGTCTGTCATGGTTGACAGGCAAACAACCATAAGGCAGTAGCAAGGGGTATATGGGAAGGCCTCCGCATCGGAAGGGTGCGGAGGCCTTTCTATATCTGTCTCTCTATATCTAAAGTGATATCTGGGATGGTATCCAACGCACGTTATCTCTCGTTACTGCCGTACTTGCTGTGCGGGTTTGCCTACGTTCCGCCCCACCGTCTATACTGGCGAGCCGGTAACAATCTTTTCTGGCCGATTGGCGGGCAGGCTCCTCACCTTACTGATTTCCCGCAGTCGGTCACGTGCGCGTCCACTTTGACGCAGAAAGCAAGGTGAACGATGGCGGAAGCGCACGTTCAACACAAACTACTCGGTATGGCGAAGCGTCGTATTCCAACGCTGATCGCCGTCATCACACTGCTTGTCGTATGGGAGGCATGGGTGCGATTGGGGCACGTGCCATCCACGATGATCGCCGCCCCCAGCGAAATCGCGCAGGCGACCGTCGAAACATGGCCGACCCTGTGGCCCGCGACCGAAGTCACGCTGTTGGAAGGCACCGTCGGCTTCCTGTTCGCCGTGACATGCGGCATTCTGATCGGCATTCTGCTGTACTGCTCCCGTATTGCCGATGCCGCGTTGTTCCCGCTGCTGTCGGCCGCGCAGACGATGCCGTTGATTTCAATCGCGCCACTGTTTCTGATCTGGTTCGGTTTCGAGATTTCCGGCAAAATCGTGATCGTGGCCGTGTTCGGCTTGTTTCCGATCGCCGTGCAGACGGTTCGCGGGCTTGAGGCGGTGCCGCAGTTCTATTCCGATGTGGCGTTGACATGCGGCGCGACCCGCGCATGGACGCTGTGGCATGTGAAGCTTCGCGTCGCCGCACGGCAGATTTACGGCGGCATCCGCGTATCCGCCGCATACATCTTCGCCACCGCCACCACTGCCGAGTATCTGGGTGCGCGCAAGGGTCTCGGCATCTGGCTGCAGGCAGCCTACAATTCGTTCCGCACGCCGCTGATCTTCTCGGCCACGCTGGTCATCATCGTCATCACCGGCATACTCATGTGCCTCGTGAATCTCAGCGAACGCCTGCTGCTCGGCCCAGCCGACGCGGACGCCGATCCGGACGCGGACCAGTGAAAACGCAACAATCACCATTGCGGCCCTCATCATCGTCATGCACACCCGTATAATGGGACTCGCTGTTTAGCCAATGTGTGGCAAACCGGCAATGTTCCACAGCTTCGGCGTCAAACGGTCAACCGTGTGGCGGCAGGCACCATAAGGAACGTCGGGGGCATTGGACGAGCGGGGGCCTTAGCCCTTCGTATCGTTTTCTGCCCGAACCCCGCCCGCAGCGTCATCCCTAGAAAACGGTAGAGAAGCAAGATTCAAGGGAAATCGCAAGGTATGAAGAAGACCATCTTCAGCAAAGCAATCGCAATCCTCGGCTCGATCGCCATGCTCGTCGGCGTGGCCGCATGCGGGCAAAGCAACGACTCCACGAAAACCGCGACGGACGGCAACGACCTCACCAAGGTGACGTTCATGCTTTCGTGGGCGCCCGACACCAACCATATCGGCGTGTATGTGGCGAAGAACAAAGGCTATTTCAAGCAGGCCGGTCTTGACGTGGACATCGTGGCGGTGGCGCAGTCCGGCGCGGAGCAGGCCGTGAACAACGGCATGGCGGATTTCGCGCTGTCCAACCTCACCAACGTGGGCATTTACACGCTTAAGGGCGCGAAAATCAAACAGGTCATGCAGGTGCAGCAGAAGCCGAGCGCCATCTGGTGTTCGCTCGCGTCGAACAAGGACATCAAGTCCCCGAAGGATTTCGACGGCAAGACCTTCGCCACGTTCGGCTCCAACGAATCCGACGCAGTGATCCGCCGCATGATCCAGACCGACGGCGGCAAGGGCACGTTCGACAAGGTGACCGTCGGCACGTCCACGTTCCAGACGCTGTCCAGCAAGAAGGCCGATTTCGGCGGATTTTACGCCACATGGGAAGGCGTACAGGCCGACATGTACGGTCCAAAGCTCAACTGCTTCACCGAGCCGGATTACGGCGTGCTTGGCAATGCGGACACCATCGGCGTGATCACCAGCGACAAGACCATCTCCTCCAACCCAGGACTTGTGAAGAAGTTCGTACAGGCCACCAAGAAGGGCTACGAATACGCCTACTCGCACCCTGATGACGCCGCTGCGATTCTCGTCAAGGAGGCTCCGGACGCGAATCTGAAGCTCGACTTCGTCAAGAAGAGTATGAAGACTATCGTGGACGACCAGTATTGGGGCGATCCGGCCAAGATCAAGGACGGCTCGTTCACGTTCGGCACCAACGACACAGCCGGCGCGCAGAAGTACTTTGACTTCCTCGCCGAAGAGAACGCCTACACCGACTCGCACGATAAGGTGATTCACACCGCGCCTGTGGCCAAGGACATCTCGACCGACGAGTTCTTGAAGTAAGCAGTCGCCTGCTCCATCTTCAGCTTTCATAGTGCCAAACATGTGAAACGCGCCCGAAATCACGGGTCGAAGCGCATGTTTGGCACTATTGGTTATTGAGGTGCTGACGCTGTTGGCACATATGGTACCGTACATTTTTGTGCTGGAAAATCGCAGTTGGAGGTTGTGACTATGGCTGTGCCTATGAAAACCACGAACGGCAATCGCAAGCTAATTCTCGATGTCGATACCGGCATTGACGACGCGCTTGCACTGGCATATCTCGCCTCGTTCAACAACATCGAGATACTGGGCGTCATCGGCACCTACGGCAACGTTGCAGCCGACACTGCCGTATACAACACGGCTTACGTACTGGAACGGTTGGGGTTCCGGAACGTTCCGGTATTACGTGGTTCGACACGTCCCTCCTGGGCGGCCTCGTTCATTCCCGACGCAGGTTGCGCGCAGTTCCATGGTACGGATGGGCTGGGCGGATTCGGTCCGGCTGTTGGCTCTCCTGCCGTTGCTTGCGTGTCCGATTCTGGTGAAACGGACATCTGGAAGTCCGATTCGGCACCCTATGTGTCCGATTCTGCAGAATCGGACATTCAGAGCACCACGAACACCGTCTATGCGTCCGATTCGGGTGAATCGGACATTCCCGGTACCCTCAGCACTACTTATGTGTCCGATTCAGGAGAATCGGACACTCGAGTGAGGCGCGGGCTGATTTCCGTCGGCGGATACGACGTACACGACCCGCACGCGAATCCTGCCGCCGATTCGTTCTCACTTTCGTTCACGACCTGCGATGGCGCTGCCCACTCCCCTGCGTTACCGGAAGGTGTGCGATTCATCGTCGATATGGTCCGTAAATACGGCAGCGACGTCACGGTAGTGGCGACCGGCCCACTGACTGACGTCGATGCGGCACTTACTGCGGCGCCGGAAATCGCAAGCAAACTGCGATTGGTGATGATGGGCGGAACGCTCACGCAGGAAGGCAATTGCTGGGACACGACCGCCGAAACGAATATCATCCAGGATCCGGAGGCTGCCGACCGTGTATTCCATTCCGGCGCGGACGTGACCATGGTCGGCTTGGACGTGACGCACCAGTGCCTGCTGGGTTCCGACGCGACTATGCGGTGGCGCCAGGCAGCATCGCAATCGCATGATCCGCGTACCGATGCGCGGACGTTTCTTGCCGATATCGTCGACTTTTCGATTGCCGCAAATATTCAGGCGGACGCACGCCTTTTCTCAACGGGCATGCCATTGCACGATCCGCTCGCCGCAGCCGTAGCGGCGGATCCGAGTTTGGTGGAATGTTTCGATCTGCCGATGAAGGTCGAAACGGAGACAGGCGATTTTCATGGCACGCGCGGCCGCACCATCGGCGATCCGGCCGGACTGATTGACCCGTCGGCGCCACGCGTGCACGTGGCGCTCACCGTGGATCATGATCGTTTCATAACTGATTTCACGTGGCGAATCGCGCAACTGGCAGGCGATTAAAAGCCGTTTTAGGAGCAGAATAGAAAAAGCTGCCGCAAGAACGGGTGCAGTAATGCCGCTTTCGCGAATCTGGGGCAGCAGAACCTCCGCCATAGCCGTGGAGCAGGGCAGGAAGATGCAGTCGGGATTGGTTTTCTGAATTTTCTGCAAAATTTCGTCAAACTCGGTTTCGCCTGCGTGGTAGGCCTCGTCTGCAACCACCTTGCCGCTGATTTTTTCATTTGTAAATGCCTGTCGGAAATAAGCCGCAATCCCTGTGGAATAATCATCCCCGTTCTGGCTGATAACAGCCGCAGTCCGGTATCCCTGCTCTGCCGCATAGGATGCGATTACTCTGCCCTGAAAGGGGTCCATGAATGTTGTGCGGAAATAATATTTATTGCCTGCGGTTACCTGCGGATTTGTGCAGGATGCGCCGATGGCAGGCACGTTTGCGTCCGTAAAGGTCTGTCCTGCGGCATTGGAAACACCTGAGCCGTAGGAGCCGATTACCCCTGCAACGCCTTCCGCAATCAGGCTTTCCGCCGCAGCAACAGCCGCTACCTTGTCGGATTGGTTGTCTGCCTCCACCAGCTCAATTCTGTATACCGTACCGTTCAGCTCTACGGTTGGCACGATTGCATTGGCATAGCGGATGCCCAGAACCTCCTGCTTGCCGCCGTTGCTGTTTTCGCCTGTGGTTGGCTCAAATACGCCGATTTTGATGGTGTGCGTGGCTTCGGTTTCGTCCTCCTCTGCCGCCGTAATCTGCGTGCCGGGACCGGAAGAAGCCGCATCGTCATCGTCATTGCCGCCGCATGCCGCCAGAGAAACTGTCATCACAGAGGCAAGCAGAAGCGCAGTCATTTTTTTCATTCTTACAACCTCCCATAAATGGATTCCGGAAAGCATCAAACCGGAAAATGTCGTTTTTGAAAGGAACCGAAGGGCCTTCTTCGCCCGAAACGGAGGAAGGGATGCTTTTGTGTTCCTAGAAATATTACCACAAGATGTCCTTCGGCGCAAGAAACGGATATCTTGGGACTGGTAAAGTTCATTTTTTTTCAGTATAATAAAAGGGGAATTTAGTCGGTTTTTTGTAAACGACAGAGATGAAAAGGAAAAAAGGAGGAATTGCTTTTGGCTAAGGTAGATGAAATTTTTAAGGCAAACTGCAGACAGATTCTGGAGCATGGCTTTTCAACGGAAAATGAAAAGGTGCGCGCTGTCTGGGAGGACGGCACCCCTGCGTATACCATCAAAACCTTTGGCGTGGTGAATCGCTATAATTTGCAGGAGGAATTTCCGCTGATGACGCTGCGTTATACCAACTGGAAGGCGGCGATTGATGAAATCCTCTGGATCTGGCAGAAAAAATCCAATAATGTAAACGATTTGAACAGTCATATCTGGGATTCCTGGGCGGATGAAAACGGCTCCATCGGCAAGGCGTATGGCTATCAGCTTGGCGTGAAGTATAAATTCCCTCATGGTGAAATGGATCAGGTGGATAACGTGCTGTGGCAGCTGAAAAATACACCTGCCTCCAGACGTATCATGACGAATATCTATAATTTTGCCGATTTGACGGAAATGGGTCTGGAGCCCTGCGCCTATAGCATGACCTTTAATGTAACGGGCAATCGTCTGAACGGGATTCTCAATCAGCGCTCGCAGGATACGCTGACCGCAAATAACTGGAACGTGGTACAGTATTCCGCGCTGCTGATGATGTTCGCGCAGGTGAGCGGTCTGGAGGCAGGCGAGTTGGTGCATGTCATCAGCGATATGCACATTTATGACAGACATATTGATATGGTAAAGACCATGCTTGCCCGTGAGCCATTGCCTGCACCCAAGGTGCGCCTAAATCCGGAGGTAAAGAATTTCTATGATTTCACCGTGGACGATTTCATTGTGGAGGATTACGAGTACGGCAAATCCATGGGGCGTGTGCCTGTTGCGATTTGATTGCCGATAAGGAGGAAAAACATGGATATAATTGTTGCCGTTGATGCAGACTGGGGGATTGGCAAGGACGGAGACCTTTTGCAGCGCATTTCCGCAGACATGAAATATTTTCGTGAGAAAACGACGGGAAATGTGCTTGTGATGGGGCGGAAAACGCTAGAATCCTTTCCGAATAAAAAGCCCCTGCCGAATCGGGTGAATATCGTGCTGACGAAAAATAAGGACTATCAGGCGGAGGGCGTTGTGCTGTGCCATGATTTGGCAGAGCTGCCTGCCGTTCTGGAAAATTACGCCGAGAAGCAGGTTTTTGTTGCCGGCGGCGGTACGGTTTATGCACAGCTTTTGCCGCAGTGCGAACGTGCCTATGTCACGAAGATTTATCAGACCTATCCCGCGGATACCGCCTTCCCGAATCTGGATGAAAATCCCGATTGGGAGTTGGAGGAAAAGGGGGAAATACAGGAGGAAAAGGGAGTAAGATTTTCCTTTGATGTGTATAAAAAGAGTGTCCCCCATCTCCGATACCACCATCATGGCTTCTGCCGGCGCCCACTGCTTCC